>ERZ794936.574-NODE-574-length-16392-cov-33.744200_pt1 | contig 16392 bp, 10 predicted proteins | sample MGYA00511083_ERZ794936 | MGnify/ENA primary metagenome ERZ794936 (study PRJEB30137, sample SAMN04331409) | food metagenome | isolation source: Y2 must sample point D1 replicate A | place: Australia: South Australia | collected 2014 ... | reverse complement strand
TACTTAAGCCAAAAAAAAATAAGAAAAAAAAAAAAAAAAAAAAACAAATGAATAAAAACAAAAGAAAAAAGATAATTCTTTGTCTTGCACACCCGTTCTACTTTATCAATGTCTTCAAAAAACTTAAAGACTACCATACTTGACAGCCATTTCAACTGCAGCGGCACCCCAATCTTCCCCGTGGTTGTGCATGGTCTTTCCTTCGTCAATTCCCGCTCTTGCCATGGCTTGTTCTTCTGTCAAACATGTTAGCAAACCAAAAATAATAGGCTTTTTAACTTTGTTTTGCAAATTCATCAAGGCATGGGTAACAGACTCGGAAATGTATTCAAAGTGCATGGTGCTGCCCTTGATCAAAACCCCAATTGGAATAACAACATCAATTTCAGGATGCAGTTTTTTCATAAACACTTCACTAGCATATGGAAGTTCGTACGAGCCAGGCACAGTTTCAACAATAATGTTTTCTTCTGTCACTCCCAATTCTTTCATTCTTTTGATGGCACCGTCTACCAGAGCATCAATGATGACCCTGTTCCATCTCGCATGGATGATTCCGACTTTGATCTTAGACCCGTCGTACTGTTGATCAATTTGTCCTAGTCCTTTGACTGCCATTTTTGATTGTCTTGTTTTGTTATTCGCTTAAAAAGGTTTCTTGTGGCCGTCATCAGGCTGTCTTTCCAGCATCTAATGAAAAACTTTAAATCTCGACCTGCTATTTGATTGCCATTTCTTCGACAAAAACCTTTCCGTGATTTTATATTTTTTTTTGTTTTTTCAAATTTGCATATTCGATCGCTTTGAGTGAAAATTAGTAACCGGAGATTGTCGCAGAAAACGTCAGACGTTTGCTCGACAGTTAAAAAAATAACTTGAACAAAGAATAAGCAGTGATACATTGATAGTTATATATAGATACATATATTCCCAAGTTGCTTCTAATCTCTAAAGCCGCTGTTTGCCTCATTCCTCCCCGTGGTGCTCGACAGTTATGTCCCTGGCATACTGCGAACCACCTTTCGTGTCCATGGCTTCGGCCGTGTCCTGCTCCACGTCGCCCTTGTCTTCCATGTCTTTTGGTACGTGGTTTAGCTGCACGCTTGGTGCATACTTTGTGTTTTCCAAATTCTGATAAATAGTTTGAAGCACTTTGTCCAGATACTCTGGGGAGTTGGCATTAAACATGTTGGAAGGTCTGACATCCAACTTGTAGTCCGGACCGTAGTACTCAAAATAATCGTTGTACGGCAAGTCTTCGTCTAAAATAACGTTGTTCAGAACACCTGTTTCAAACGCCCATGTTCTTGCCACGTTTCTCATCGTGTAGCCCCCGCCACCAAGCACCATCATTGGAATGCCAAATGACTTGACGTAATTGACACAATTTGCATGACCCTTCATCGACAAATTGAAGCACCCTAGCCTGTCTCCAGACAAAGAGTCACCACCACATTGCAAAACAACAGCAGAAGGCTGGTACCATTCCATGATTTTCCCAATGACTGGCTCAAAAACATTTTGAAAAGAGGCATCGTCTATACCATCTCTTAACGGCACGTTCACCGAGTAATACTTCCCCTTGCCCACACCAGTGTCTCTTAATTCTCCTGTGCCGGGGAAAAACTCACCATACTTGTGAAAGGAACAACTCATGACTCTGTCCGTGGTATAAAAGGCTTCTTCCACACCATCACCGTGGTGCACATCAATGTCTATATACAAAACTCTTGGATGATATCTTAACAACTCTATGATTCCTAAAACGATGTCGTTCAAGTAACAAAATCCAGATGCTTCTGATTTTTTCGCATGATGCAAACCCCCGGCATAGTTGATCGCAACATCACATTTCCCTCTGTTCAATCTTGCTGCACCTTCCATGGACCCACCACCGGATATACTGCAGTACTCGTACAATCCGTCAAACACAGGACAATCGTCGTTGATATTAAACTTGACGCTCTCCTTTGCAAATTGCTGCACGTTGTCCGGGGTCACTCTCGACAAAAAATCAATGTACTCGTCCGTGTGAAATTGGCACATTTCCTGCTTGGTTGCCGGTTTCGCTCTGTATATCTCCATTTTTTTGTACAAACCGTAATTCATGATCAAGGAATGGGTCATTCTGATTCTGTGGGGCTTCATTGCGTGACCTGCACCATACGCATAGTTACCCACGTCTGCGTCATAAAAATAAGCGACTCTACGTTTCTCACTTGGTTTGATCTTTATGTCTTCAAAAGGCTTATCTTCAAATACCATTGTCCTTTTGATCTGCTCTTAGGAGATAAATTTGGTTGTGCTGTTGTGTTATGCCGTTTGACTTGTTTGGTTCTCTCTTTCCATAAAGCCTCAAGTGCTTGCAACAGGGCAGACAATTGAAGCATATCCAAAAATAACAAAGGCTCCAAAATTTATTTTTTTTTCCTTTCTCAAAAACGCGCCTCGTTATCCGCAAGTAACAAAACCTGGAAAGATCCGGGTTTGATGATGAAAGTAAGGCTCAAGACTTATAGAAGCGATTACAAAGTATAAAAAATAGTACACTGTTTCAAGACTTGTTGGACTCAAAATTGTCCCGTAAATCTAAGTAGTGGGCAAGTTCGTCCTCTGAAACACTAGGAATCAACTCGTTCAAGGCAGCCATAAAATCTGCTTCTTCCACAACAACTTTGTAGTCGTCTTCGCTTGCGACATTGTCAAACCAGTACTTCAACGACTTGTTCTGGTTGGCAGGCGCATCAGTTTCTTGATATATCTTGTACAATGCATCCACGTCTTCCGTTTTTCTAACCATGGCCCTCAATATCGAGTCCGAACACAAAGCGTAAAAGTCCGCACCTGTGTAATTAAATGGGCACTTTATTGCAACATTCATCAAATCAAGCTGTGGGGCTAGGTTGAATTTACGAGTCAAAGCTTTCATGATGTTCATTTGTTTCTTATTTGTGTCGCTGATCCCCAAGTACAACATTTTATCAAATCTTCCTGGCCTCAACAAGGCCTCGTCTAGCAAGTCCGGTCTGTTTGTAGCTCCAACAACAAAAACACCATCCCCATCTTCTCCGTTGGCACCGTCAAGTTCAGCCAACAACTGCGAAACAATACGGTCCATGACACCACCAGAGTCTCCTTTATCACCTCTCTTAGGAGCAATACTATCCAGTTCATCAAAAAAAATCACACACGGTTTAGCATCTCTTGCTTTTTGAAATATCCTTCTTACATTTGCCTCACTTTCACCTATGTACATGTTCAACAACTCTGGGCCCTTTACACTAAAAAAATTTAGCGAAAAGTTTGTTGCAATTGCTTTTGCAAGCAAAGTTTTCCCCGTCCCTGGTGGCCCATAAAACAAAATACCGCTTCTTTTCCTCATTCCGCTACTAAATAGCTCGGGATTTTTCAAAGGCATATCGATCGTGTCCATGATCTCGCCCTTGACCAGGTCCAAGCCACCAACGTCTTGCCACGTCACGTTTGGAATCTTTGGGGCACCAATGGAATCAGAAAACTCATCTCTTGCCTTGTTTATGGCTTTACACACAATTTCAGTATTGTCAACTCTCGAGTCAGAAGAGTCGTTCAAAGCTCTAAATACAATGTTTTTTATGTCTAATGGGGTCAAACCGGCTGACTGCATTGCAAATTTGGCATAATCTAAGTGAAACTCAGAGGAGCTAGCTCTCAAGTAGTATTCAAATATCGCGCGGCGCTGGTCTTCGTTTGGTACACCAACTTCTATCTCAAAATTTGTCAAAGTTCTAACTGCCTGCGCATTTATTTTATCAATGTCGTTTGTTGTGAAAACTAAATTCAACATTTTACAGTACTCTTGGAAAAGATCTCTGATTTCCCTGTTTTCATTCGTGATGTCTTCTGCCACCTCTTTATCGTTTGAGCCCAAGTACTCCGCGTGTCTAAATAATACAATTGTTTTGTACTTGTGATGATACTCCAAAATATTGTCCAACCTACCCCGAATGACACCCACAGCTTTGTTAGAGCTCTCCATTAATAATTCCATGCAATCAACCTCAATCAAATTGATTCCCAGTTTGGCAGCCACAGAAGTGACAAGGGTCTGTTTCCCAACGTGAGGTGTCGAGGAATAGAGCAGTATGGGGGTGTTGGATTTCAATGCCAATATCGTTTCCAATTGTTTGTATACTGGCCAAACTTTTGGGTTGTAAGAAAACAAAGATGGCAACTTGAAAAACCCTCTGTAGTCACAATGGGTTTTAGGAAGCTCTATTGCGTCCACATACTCTTTAATGTACACATTGCAATACTTGTCCACCAAAAACGGGCCTTTCCCCGTGTTTGATGCGATGACATAAAACCAGATTAGTTGGTCAAAAGTTTCGTCCAGTTCTTCTTCACCAATATCATGCTCCGAATAAACAAAATGTTTTTTTTTAGTGTCTATCAAAACAGGAATATAATCACCAACGACAAGTAATCTTGTTTTCAATTCAATAAAAGACGTAAGCTTTCTATGAATCATTTGTTCATACGCTTTTTGAGAAGAAAAAGTGTTGGCAACTCTTTTCAAATGTACAGAGCTTGCTTTTGGAAATGTTTTAAAGACGCTGGAGCTTACACCTAGTAGTGATCTCAATTTCACAACATAGTTTTTCAGTAAGCAGCAGTGCACAATGGTTTGCGGATTTACAAACACAACTTTCTTATTTTTCGTGTTCTTCAGTAAGTCATTCGGAGTCAAAATAATCATCATTTTAACCACTTTGGACATACCATTGGCATAGGTGAGTTCTATAAATGACCCACTGCTGCATCCAATACTCTCAAAAACGTGTTTTGGGGCAAACACTATCATGCTTTCGTCAACCTCATTTGCGTTTATGTAAGGTTTGTACAATGCATTTTCAGTAACAGCAACAGGCAACGATTGCACAAGGTATTCATCTTTTTCCAAATCAAATGATAAAAGGGGTGGTTGACTAAAATGAGTATTTTCCTCTTTGATAATAATGTCGCAACTTGCACTTTCATAGAGCCCAATTCTTGATGGAAAACATTTTGTTACTTTGCACCATGAATTGAAAGCTGTGTCTCCCTCTTGTATTAAATGGGGAAGTCGTGCTTTTTGGCGTATGAAAATTTTTTGTTCTTCCACAGTATCTAGCTTGCATAATTCTTGGTAAAGCTCATTTTTAACTTGGATTTCAATTTTTGATAATTTCGCTAGTTCGCGTTGAGATTGTAGTTTCACTTTTCCAGTAGATATATTGAGCGTTGGTGATAGAACTGTATCATTACTCATTGATAATCTCACTGTTTGAGATGGTAACTTGGAATTTAAAGAGATATACCTGGTAGCAGCGTGCTGAGGATCATTGTTCACATAAGAGGGAACATGAACTTTGCAATACGTAATCTCGGAAAATTCTTCATTCACTGATAACCGGTGAAATAAGTCAAGGGACACCTCGGCTTTGTGGAGCAGTGAGCTGTCTTTACCCACTTTGAAGAACTCAAGATTGCAGTCTAGCCACGACTCAGACACCATTCCAGTCAATTAGCCACGTTTGCTTTGGTCTCTGCTTGCTGTTTATTCTGCAAGTATTGCACAGCACAAGATCTCACGAGCCTGTCAAATATTTCTGGAATGGAAATGTGTTTTCCAAATGTCATGGTTGCTGTTGTGAGAGTGTTCGCGCTTAAAAAACCTGATTTTCCTTCAAGCAAGAATGCGGAATTAGCCGAGGTTAGCAAAAATCGCAGAATTTGTTTTATGATATAAACTATTTTCAGTGCAGCTTATAAAAAATATGCTATTTACAGGAAATGACAACCTAAAGAGTGCCGTACAAATGAAGATATGTTTTTCTTGCTCACCTGTGCGAGTAGTACTGGAGTAAAATGTCCTTGGCCTCATTGATTTTACTCGCGAGCAAAGGAGATCCGTTTCTATCTGGATGGTTCAAAAACATCAACTGGCGGTGTCTGCTTTTGATCATTTTTTCGTTGATCAATGCGCTTTGTAGATCTTTGAAGTTAAATATGAGAAGACTCTCTTCTTTGTTCACCGTCGGATAAAACCCACCTTGATACTCGTGAAGATAATGCATAATCTTCATATGTTTTTGTGTGTTAGGATCGTTACTTAGCTGATCAGAGGTCCTTGCTCTGAACTGGTTTGCAGAAATAAAGTCTATATCGTTCAAGTTGGCTATATCAACTTTGTGCAACCTCGTATACCTGACCCAAGCTCTGATCCCAGATTTCACCGTAACGGCCACAAAAGTCAAGCCGGATGCTACCACCAAGGGAAGTACCATGTTTTCACTGTATGACGTTGATCGTTCTCGTTGTCCTTTAGAATTTAGTGAGTGACTCTGTCAGTCAGGGTTCATTTCAGGGTGGCTGTATTCCTGGTGTGTGTGTGTGTGTGTGTGTGTGTATATCCATTTCAGTCTTGCTAAGAGAAAACGCGAGTTCAGAATGAGTCCGTCCAACAAACACGTGACACGGCTCAAACTTTTTGATATTGTGGTTTGTACCGTATAAAGGCCTCTTGCTATCCGGATCCCAACCTGTGCAAGAGTCTTTGCTGTAGCTCAATGTCTTTTTTGTAGGAATCGTTTACTGGAAACCATAAGCCTTGTTCGTTCAACGTGTGTCGGTTTTGCCAAACGTTGTTGTTTGTAATAGGTAACAGTATTTCTGCAACGCTAGTTCCCATTACCGACCTGATGTTTTCCCACCTTGAATCCAAATCATAAACGTTCAAGTCGTTTTGAAGGTGATGGTAAAAGTTGTTTGGATGAACTCTGTTGCTGGCCAAACCTCTACTTTCCAACACAAGCTCGTTTTCATGTTTGATTTCGTTTCTTTCCATTTGTTCAATAGTGGTCATGTTTTCAGAAATCAAATAAAAAATAAATCCGTTGAAAATTAGCATTGATAGCAAAATGATCAAAGCTAAAAACCATGTAACCAAAACTTGGAAATCGATATATTCGGTGGTGTACCCACTGTCGGAAAACCAGTGATACAAATATACCGAGTTCAATACAAGGATTTCAACTGCATACAGCATAGTGTATACGGAAAACTGCACAAAAAACTTTTGGTTCTTGTACCCCACACACAGTGCAAACCACGGACAATGATGATCCATTTTTAAAACACACTCACCGCACGAAGAACAATGGTGGCATCTGTCCGGTTTCCACAATTGGCACTTTGAGCAAAAAGGCGGTTTCAACTTGATCGAATGCTCAACAAGAAGCTGTGGTTTGGGCCTTTGCACTGCAATAGCGTGGTCTTGTCCGTACATCTGTTCTGTTTGGTAGTCGTATGGTGTGGTTAACGCATCTTTGTAATCTCTAGCAAACCCAGGACCAACGCGTATTATTCGGTAATAAGTGAAAAGAGAAATCGCATACAACACGAGCAACACCCCAGAGGCAAAATCAAAGCGTTTTGCACCATCATCCGCCGATCTCAAAAAAATGGTGACATATAAGGTATACGTGAACAAAGTCGTGACTAGCACTTTGGGAAATGCTTTCCCAATGCTTTTAAACATGTGATTGACAACAATGGTGGAGCTAGCTGGTGTTTTTTCTTCTCACACAATCGAACTTTGAGCAACCACTATCTTGTCTTCTGTCAACTGGTTCCTCTTTTGCTAATTGCACATTGCATTCTTTTCCATTCAAAGCTTCAATCTCGGAACAATTGCAACTTTGTCTTGATGAAAGAAACTCCGCTTATAAAGTTTGGCGGGTCACGTGAAACAAAAAGAACTAAAAGCTCATACTGGGCAAAGTGCGGATTTAACGAATTTTGGACAAAGTTTGGCCTCCTTGATTAGCAATTTTCGCTCTTCCAGTTGTCCGTTATCAATTGATATCCGGAGTAAGGTTTTTAAGACAAGACCTGAAGTCAGAGAGGGGTTCTTAGGAAGATTAGCATATCTACTCTCAGGGCCTAGCCAAAGTCTAAGTGTGTGTGTGTGTGTGTGTGATTAGCCTCGCATCATTCAACCTGAGTGGACAAAGAAGGGAACAACACAGCAAGGCACAGCAAGGAACAGCAAGGAACAGCAAGGAACAGCACAAGATCCACAGTAGTAACGCGTAGATTACAGTGGAGGTAACTCGGCATAAAAATTACCAAGTAGACTTGAATAACGAGCCAAAACGATAATAATAAAGACAATAAATCTCTTTATTTACCATCGGAATAAATTAGACGGTTTTCTCTTTCCCCCCGCCAAATACAAAAATTTCAAGATCAGTGATCAAACAAGCAAGTTTAATTAATCAGTAAACAAATCGAAACCAATCAACTCACAGTAAAACTCTTGTTCTCCTATAAAAGAGCACGAATAAAAAGCAAAAATCACGCAATATTATTCTCATTAGAGTATCAATAATTAATAAACGCAAGAAAAACAGAAAGAAAACTGGAAAAAAGCTACACAAAAATGACAACAGACAGATTAGAAAGTCCGCTTGGGTTTGAGGAAAACGACAGCAAGGATTTGAACTACAGCGTTGACGCCCGTGATGTGGCCAATGGGTTCGACAGCCCTACATTATTGAACAACCCGCATCAAAAGGAGGAAATGTCTTTTGACGACCCCATGCAGGACCCACTAAACAGTTTGGCCCCAAACACCTATAGCAAAGTTTTTGACAGAAACGGGCATGAGATCACGTTGTACCCTTTGAACTATCAAACACATCGCGTTGTTGTATACCAGATTATCAGTTGCTTGGTGATCTTCACGATCTTGGGCTTGAATGACCAAAGCACCGGGTCTTTGATCCCCGTGTTGACCGAGCACTACAACGTGTCGCATGTGCAAGTTTCAAACATTTTTCTAGTCCAGACCTTTGGGTATGCCACCTCTTCTTTAATGAACGACAAGTTGCACAGAATGTTTGGGCAAAGAGGGGTTTTGATTTTGGGGAGTTTGTTTCTGGGACTGTGCACTTTTTGCTTGAGTTTGAAAGTTAAATGGTTTTCCCTATATGTGTTGTTCTATTATCCCATTGGGGTCAGCATCGGGTTGGTGGATTCCGTGGTGAATGTTTTTTTTGGGAGTTTGCAAATTCACAAAAATGAGCTATTAGGACTCGTTCATTCCATTTACGGTTGCTTTTCGTTTATCACTCCGATTATTGTCAACAGATGTGGTAAAGAGCACTGGAACCGTTTTTTTTACATTCCTTGTGTGTTGGGTTTAACAGGTGCATTGCTCTCCATCCCTTCATTTCGTTTGGAGACTAAAGAAAAATACATTTATCTTTGCGACGAGAAAGATGTTGTAGAAAATCAAGAATCCGATCAGCTTGCAACAACAAGCGAAGAGACTAATTCATCCATTTTCAAGTTATTCAAAGAGCAACCAGTGGTTCCCCTTTATGCGATCTACCTTTTTTTTTACCTAGGAACAGAAGTGGGCACAGGGTCATGGATCTTCACGTACTTATTGGAGGTGAAACAAGGAGCCGCAAGAGGAATGGCATACATCACTGCTTCCTATTGGGCAGGTTTAACGTTTGGGAGATTGTATTTTGGAATCATGACCAAAAAATGGTTTCCAAACGAATATCAAGCAAGCCGGTTTTACGGAAACGTCACTTTCTTGTTCAACTTGATGTTTGTGTTGTTTGGGTTTATTCCGCAAAACTCCAACTTTTATTTTGTGCTACTAAGTTGCTGTGTTTTCATGGCTGGAATGTGGATTGGTCCTTTGTTCCCATTGGCATCCGTTGTGGCCCTAGATGTCTTGCCCAAAAGACTGCACATTTCCGGCGTGTCTGCTGCCATTTCGTTGGGTAGCACAGGGGGTGCTATTTTACCCTGGATATTTGGTGTTATAATGCAGCAGATCGGAATCAAAGCGTTCCCGTGTTTGGTTTTGGGTACCAATGCCATTTTCCAGCTGGTGTGGTTGTTATACCCAAAATTTGTTAAAAATAAACAAAACGTTTTTTACGATCGGACATGATAAAAAGAAAAGCAAAAAAATAGTGATTGGTATTTTGCATTCTTTCTATATAACAATCACAAAACCATTCATTCAAGCGTCTTGTTTTAGCTACTAGAATATCTAAATATTTCTGTACCACGTATAATGTTTTATGTCTGCATTAATTAGCTTTTATAAGCTTTCTCGCTTTTTTTTTTTTTTTTTTGGCTTTTCGTTCTTTTGCATTGATTGTTTGCACAGTGAAAAACCAAATAGTGAAAAATTTCAAAACAAACATTTTGCTAAACAATTAAAGCTAAAAAACGTTACAACCAACAAGATACCAAATGTTCACCAGCGTGGATGACAGAAGACCTGTTGCTGTTGGGATTCAAAGCATTGACCAAATATTCAGGTGCTTTTTGCTACCCCTTTTGAAATTCCCCATATTGCTGTGTCTCCCGTTTTGGGCATTTGGTGCAGAACAGACTGATGTATCAAAAACCGTGACCTGTGTTTTCGCAGTATTAACATTGCTAATACAAGTTTCATACAAACTCAACACTGCCTACAAACAACACTTTCATTCCAAAAAATGGCATACGTTACATGATAGGGCGTTTACAGTAGTCATCACGGGAGGTTCTAGTGGGTTAGGGTTGGCTTTGGTAAAGAAAATTTACAGCACATACATACAAAATGGAAATGGCAATTTCAAAATTATAATAATGGACAAGAATGTTCCAAGTCACGATGTTGTGGATAAACGGGGAAACATTATTTTCATCCAGCACGATTTTGCAAATTCAAGTGGGATATTGGAAGATTTGTGCTCGGAAATCATTTCAGAGCATGGCCCTTTGGATATTTTAATCAACAACGTTGGAATGCGGCACAGATTCAAATCAGTTCATGAACACACTCTTTCAGAAATGGAAACCATATTTCAAGTAAACGTGTTCAGTGCGCTCCAGCTGGTCAACCACTTGCAGCCAAGCTACTTGGTAAATATTGCCAGTGTTTTAGGACTTGTGGCCCCTGTAAACGCTTCCAGCTATGCTGCCACCAAATCAGCACTCATTGCCTTTCACGAGTCGTGGGTCCAGGAGCAAGACCATTGCGGGCTTCTTGTCTTGTCGGGACAGTTGAAAAACACGGCCATGTTCGAAGCCATTGAGCCGCCAAAACAGTTTTTTGCTCCCTTGGTGGACCCAGAATTGCTTGCATTTGAGATCGTCAAGAAGATGGAGAAATGTGAATCTGGTGAAATTTACGAACCCTTGTATACAAACTTTATTCCCTTGCTACGGCTACTGCCCTTTTCGCTAGTGAACTTGCTGAGGAAAATCAGTGGCATTGACAATTGCGTAGAACTTTAAAACCAATAGACAAACCCTTGATGAGTGTACCATTTTCAAGCACATAAACATAAGAGATAATGACTCTTGTGATACGAGCAACTTACCTGTGTAAGCTACGCCCTTTCCTTGTTTCTGCTATGTGAAAATCTGGAAACACACTTTTAAAGCAAATAGTTTGTGTCTGAGTGGCCGAGTGGTTAAGGCGATGCCCTGCTATTAATACAATTATGTCTCGCACAGAGTTATAATAAGATAGCCAGGCATTGGGTTTTACCTTCGCAGGTTCGAATCCTGTCTCCGACGTTATTAAACTATTTTTATTTTTTTATTGTTTTCATTTATTTTTAAGCTCTAATATATGCGACGCTGACGTTTTAATGACGCTGACGTTTAAATGATGCTGACGCTTATTTATGAAAAAAAAAAAAAAACCAAAAAAAAATAAAAAACCGATTATCCCAAAACCCAACAACTTCCCTTGAGAGTTGAAGCTCGATAACAAGCTTTGGTGAACAAACTTTGGTGAACAAACTTATTATTGAAAATCTCATTTTTTACAAAATTATACATGGCATGCCAAAAACAAGAAACCAGAAACAAGAAAGAAATACCTAGAAACGCAAATTAGCAGCATATGAACAGAACTTTTGGTAGTGGAAGCAATATGGCTCCGTTGGGGAACCCATCTGGAATGAACAATTTCAACGATAACCTTGATGGCAACTCCTCCCTTGGTGCTGTCAAAAAAAACCCTGCTCCACGAAGAGTTGTGGATTTAAACAATGGTTACAACAGATATCTTTTTTATTTGAAAAATAGAATTGTGAAAAACAATTTCAGACATATACAGAGGAATAGCGGATTTACAAGCGAGCTGTTACCCCCAACTGTCATAAACCAAATGAATATGACTGGTGTTCTTCCAAGTCAGGCAACTGAAATCAACACAATGACGAAATTACAACATTTGAGTAACAAGAAACATGTCAATTCAATAAACACGGTCAAGTTCACGCCAACCGATGGTAGACGTCTTTTGGTGGCAAAATCCAGTGGTGAGTTCATGCTATTCAATGCAGATGATTATTCTTTTGAAACCATTATGCAGGCACACGATGCAGGGATCACTGCCTGCGAGTACTCCAACTCGGGTGACTGGTTGGTGAGTGGTGATATGGACGGGATCATCAAGATTTGGCAACAGCCGTCGTTGAATTTGGTTAAGCAAATTGATCCAAGAAATGCGGTTCCTAGCGGACCTGGCGGTTCAAGTTTGGTGAGTAACAGGTACGACGAATTGGTAGTTGGTAGTATCAGAGATATCAGTTTTAATTGGGACGATTCAAGATTTATCAGTTGTGGTGATGACAAGTTGGTGAAAATATGGAATTTCCAAACAGGACAATTGGAAACGACTTTGAAAGGTCATCATTGGGACGTTAGAACGTGTGATTGGCATAAAGAATACGGATTGGTTGTAAGTGGGTCCAAGGATAATTTGATCAAATTATGGGATCCACGTAGTGGGAAAGTTGTCTCCACTTTACTCGGATACAAACACACCGTTTTGAAAACTAAATTCACTGACCCTTCAACAAATAAATTGATCAGTGTGGGTAAAGACAAGACTTGCCGTATATACGATCTTCGGAATAACTGCAGAGAGTACAAGACGTACAAGGAAGATTTGAACTATATCTCGTTGGAGTTACATCCTGTGCAAAAAACGACTTTTATTATGGGGACTTACGACGGGCAAATCAAATTTTATGATTTCAGTAAAGAAACTTTGAATGAAAGTTATCACACTATTCCACACGCACATGAACAAAACATCAACACTTTGAGTGTGAATCCAAGAGGACACATGTTGGCGAGTGGGTCTCGTGACAGAAGTATTCGTTTTTGGACAAGAGGCAGGCCATACGATCCAAATGCGTTTGATGAGCCGGTGTATAACAACGAAAAGATTAACGGGTGGTATTACGGGATCAATAATGGTCCTAATGCGGTTCGTCAAAAAACAGATCATGGTGTAGCCGTTCCTGAAAACGACGACCTGCAAGGAACAACCACAAACTTTATGCCAAACGTGACAAAGGACAAGTTGTCCTCCACTAACAAGCACTCAAAGAAAACGGATGATTTGGAAGATGAATATGTTTTACCAGGTTTGGGGTGAAATGTGAATGAAAGAAAAAAGATTATTAATTAAAAATAGCAATTACATAAGAACTTTTAAATTGATTTGTTCCCCATACACACAATTTTTTGCAAATTTTTCAGGAAAAAAAAAGGAAAAAAAAAAAAAAAAAAATTTCACAAAAAGAGTTCAGTCAAGCACAAGCTCGTTAAGTTTTTCAATATACTCTGTGTTATCACCAAGTTCGTTTTTAAAGAAATCTTGAACTTGTGTTGTGTACGTTTTGTTGATGTTTGAGTCGTAATACGTTTGGACAAATTTCTTGATCAATCTGATTATTTCGTCCTCCTCTACAGACAAATCTCTTGATCCGTAATCGTTAACTTTATCGTGATGTTCGTAAATAAAGTAATTTTTGTCACCATTGGTTATCGAAATAAAGTACAAATCGTCATGGTCTTTTGCATTTTTAGCTTTGAAATCCGTGCTGTTCAACGTTTTATTGCTGGAAGACAGCTTCATTTCTTGGCTAAACACTTGTGGAAGGTCCGGAGCAATCAGTTTTTTCAAATCGTTCATTTCCTCCACGGACATGCTGACGTATTGAGACTGGTAATATTTCAACCTTTTTGCAAAATCTTTCAACGCAAACGAGTAAGGTTTGTCAAAGTAATCTTCGTTAAACGTTTTGTTGTGGACATTGTATTTGATAAAATTTTTGTTAAAACATTGGATCTGCAGGATGATTGGAACAAAAGAGATGTCGCTGTTGGAGATTGAAGTTTTCACAATGTGGTTGTTAATTTCTTCAATCACTAGTGCTCTTCTGGCTGGAGTAGAATTTGTGGCATCGAATATGGCAATATCCAAATCATCAATTTTATTAAACAATTTACTCAAGGCCAATTTTGCATATATTTCCTTTTTTTTAGAATTTTTCGGATTGAACAAATCTTCGTTTGAATTGTTGGCTAATTTCAACATTGTATTGAATTTCCCTACAGAATCGCTTCTTCTGATTTTCCCAGCATTGAAAATCTCTATTTTCAAGTCTTTTGATGTGTTTGATCTGTTGTTGTGCAGATAATCAATCAAACTCTTGCATAAAGTGCTTTTCCCGCTTGCAGGAAGACCTGTTAGAATAATGATGTATTTTTTGTTTGAGTAGGAAATCGATGGTGAAGTTGTAGAATAGGGCTGGACATCTGTTGACGTTGGTGGAGTCACGTCTGTGTTTTCGTAAACATCGTGATTGCTGCTTACTATACTAAACTTGTCGCTTTCATTGGAATTGCTCCGATCACCGTTTTCTTCTTTTATTTCATGTTCGTCTTCACTCTCGGTGTCGCTGTAATCTATAATACTTTTCCTTCTTCTTCTTTCCCTTTTCACATTTTCTAACTCTGTTCTTAAATTTTGACTAATTATTCCACTCGATATAACGTTTTTGTCCATTCCAGTTTCATGATTAGGACTAGTAACTGTGTCATTCAAATGACTTGGAAAATTAGATCCATAATTATTAAAGAGATTGTTGTGATTATTGATATTAGTCTGCCCATTAATATTAAAAGACTGTATTTCATTTTGCAAATTCGACAAACTGTGCATACTTTGTAGTGAATACAAAGAAGTGGTGGATCCTGAAGTTGAACCATTGGTACTATTGACCAAACTGTTATAACTGTTGTTGTGTGTTTTGCTGTAGGGAATATGCAAATTATTGTGGGTCATATGGCTATGGGGAGTAAGGGCTCTTTGATAATAAGGATGTGGCTGATGTTGCTGAGTATTGTTTTTACTATTTGAAGACCCACCAGTGGCTGCAGTATTAGGAGTAAACGATTGAGGCACTTGGAAACTCAATGGTGTCATTGGTCTCAATGTGTTGAGCCCTCCAAGAGAGCCCAGTGTTGGTGTTTGAGGTCGACTTGACCCTCTGCTATTGGCTCTGCTGTTACCTCCGCTGTTGGTTTTGCTGTTAGATCTACTATTAGGTATACTATTAGTCTTGTTGCTCAATGTGCTGGTCGACTTGTTTCCCTCGCCACTGCTATTGGATCTGGTACGATTGATGGATCGACTTGTGGGAGCCACGGGCTTTGGGGAAACACATGAGGTGTCTACACTAATGTGTTTTTGTTTATCATTATTATTTTTTAAATTATTTTCATATTTGTGAAATTCATTATTTTCATCATTTCTTTCATCATTTCTTTCATCATTTCCTTCATTATTTTTACCATTATTTTTACCATTCTTATTTATCTTATATTCATTAAATTCATTATTATTATTATCAGCATTTTCGTTTGTTGTATGAGAACTATCACTACTACGATTAGTCACTGTTTTTGTAATAGTGGTATCATTTGTAGTAATCTTATCTGTGGTATTGGTGGTGATAGTAGTATTGTTATTACTGTCACCTGCACTTTCCATTTTTTTTTTACTCATTTCAATATCCTTATTCAGCTTCAAATCTATTTATTTTTTTCCTAGTAAACTTTGTATATACAAATCACACTTGCTTAAATTTCACTGTACCTCCAATACCATTCAACACAGACACATGTACCTTGTTTCTGCAGCTTTTGTATTTTGATCGATTCTGGCCAGCGATTTCGTTGTTAAATATTGCCTCTTTTTTTCTCTACATAATATCAAGCTTCTCACACACTTGCGAGGATTACATAAACATTCAAATATGAGAAAAAACTGTTCTAAATTACTTCCAAAAAACACACATTTTTAATGTTAAATCCCACTTTTCACATCGAAGTCTAATCCTTGCTAATTAATTTTACGAAATCAAACCTCGTGTTGTTGTAATAATAAATGTTTTTTTGCCCGAACCTTGAATCTTAAATTTTCATCACGCGGCGATTCATCAAATTTTATATGAAAAAAACCGTTTCTTTTTTTTTTTT
>ERZ794936.573-NODE-573-length-16446-cov-33.176011_pt1 | contig 16446 bp, 8 predicted proteins | sample MGYA00511083_ERZ794936 | MGnify/ENA primary metagenome ERZ794936 (study PRJEB30137, sample SAMN04331409) | food metagenome | isolation source: Y2 must sample point D1 replicate A | place: Australia: South Australia | collected 2014 ... | reverse complement strand
TTTTTTTCTTACGTTTTTTTGAGGTCATTGCTGTTTCTTGGAACGTATATAACTCGCTATTCATATCATAGCAAGATATAGCATCTCTCTCCCATACTCACACTCTAATTTTTTTTAATTTATTTTTTTCGTTCACTCTTCCCGCTTCTAGAGCAGAGCAAAAGATCAAAGTTCATGACTTGAAGAGTCGTCGATCGAAGCTTACAGAATAACAACAAACACTAGCTTTGGGTTGAAAGTCTCCCACCAGGTTCATATTTGGAAAACAAATTGAGATTTAAAAATTATATTCAATAAATTTCTAGATCAACTCAATAAGGCAAGGAATTGGGTCTTTTGATTCAACTTCCTAGCTTTTTTCGTCCTTGGACTTTTCACTGTTGAACAAACAGTGAGGTCTTTGGTTGCACAGATCCTTCTTAGAAGTGTATCCTTTTGGTACGGAATAATTGTCGATAGTTATTCAAACCATAGTTATGACGATTGATTTGGGAAAAAAAAAACTTGCTTCGGTGAGGTTTTTAGTACCGGATTAACCCAATGGAGCTTATTCTCAAGGCCATGAACTTTCATTTTCATATTCCAGTTTGATGCAGGGGCTACAGACGTAGCCCGCTGTGCATAGTCACATATGCCAAGCTGCTTCGATTAATGTAACACATTTTCAAGAGCTCTTTTCTAAAGGGGGTTTTTATTTTATTTTTTTTTATTTTTTATGATGAGATTTACAAGCAACATAGAGTCAAGCTCAGAGTCCCAATAAATCTTCAAACTAAAACTTATTGGTGACATGGACGAGAATTGCTATTTCAACTCTGAATTGATAAAAAAAACAATATCTTGAATTTTTATAACAATTTCCGTTTCTTGGTAAGCCAGAAACTTCTACTTTGGGTTTTTGGACCTGAATTTATACCTATTTGTTTCAATTTCAAATAAATAGTTACATCCTAAATAAAAGCATTACGCAATACATAAGAAGGATATCCTAACATCCTGTTGTTATGCCCATCAATTGCCCAACTCAAAACCATACAAAAACACTGTTGTGAAAATGTTGATCCAGTTCCAGAATCCCCAAGAATCTATTTTCACAACTGCTTGAGTGTTAAAGCATTTTGACAAAAACGGAATACAGCCCCACAAACAGATTTTGTTATCCAACGTGTCGTCCCTGCTGTATTGCAAAATCAAATGCGTGTACATGGCAATTAGAATACATGGGCTGTACAAGTAAAGCAAGTCCATCCAGCCGCTGCCATTTCCTTGCTCTGCTTGCAGCTTTCTTTCTTGATCTAGTTTTTTTTGCTGCTGTTTCCTTATCAAAGTATTCAGTTCTTGAGTTTCTCCTTCTTCCTGGTTTACAGTAACTTTTTCAGAAGAATTTGTCTCTCCGTTTTGAAAACTATTTTCCTCCTTTCCTGTATCAGAATGTTCCAATTCAGCAACCAAATGGGAAGACAGAGGTTTCAAGTACTCATCCACAATCTCTTGGTGTTGTTGATCCAATAGTTTTTGCTTTTGCTGTAATTTTTGCAAAGCTGGAATAATTCTTGTTGCAGAATAAAAAACCAATAATCTAAAGGACAAGTTGATTAGAACTGAAGGGGTGATACTTTCTTTAACCATTTTCCCAAAAACTTTATAAATGGAAACAATTGAGTTCGGCAAAACTTTGATCGTGAAAAGTTGAATAAAATCCCACAAGTTTTTTGTTGTGGCGTGCTCATTATGTGTGAATAATTCATGTTGTCTTTGGTCATTTGTGTTTAAGCCTTGTTCAATAGCACCTAGAGTACCCGAAGTACTAGTTTTAATGCTTTGTATAGCATTGTTGAAAAACTCAAAAATGGGGAAATTGTGAGATTCAACAATTGGTTGTAACCCGTTGGGTATCAAAGCCCATTCGTTTACTTGAGACCACGTGTCATGGATTGCACGCATGATTCCCTTCATTGCTTCATCACTCAAAACGGGCGAGATTTCATATATGCATCTGATGACATACGCAAACAATAAAGAAGACTCAATAACAGATCCTTTACCCGAAACGATCCCGTACAACCCAACTCCACAAACTCCTGAAAAGGTAAAACCAATCAAAGTTGCTTCAATAACTGTTAGCGTAAAGTTAGGTGTGGCGTAAATTTTGTACAAGTAGTACAAAGATAAAGTGATCACGCAGGCACTGAAAAGCAAACCCAAAATGCTCCACAAGTTAGATCTCTCTTGACTAGTTGAACTTATGGATGTAATCGATCTGATATCAGACAAGTCGTCATCTTCATCGTCTCTCTCACTCTCGGCATCTGTGTCTTCAGCGTCAAAACCATCTTTTTGGAAACTAATTTCGTTGTTAACGTCTGTTGCCAGATTCTTCAAAGAGTTTGAACTATTCAAGGAACTTATCTTTTCAGTGGAAGAAGAAAAAGAAGAAGGGCTTCTTGAAGTCAAGTCAGAAATGGACCCCTTTTCGTTGATTTCTTTTAGCAACTTTGTTTCATTGTTGTAGTCAGAATCGACAACTTTATCAAAAATATCTTGATCAACTTCGCTATTCCTCTGTTCCATAAAAGAAGGATTTTTGTTTGAGAGTGCTGAAGAAGAAGAAGAAGAAGAAGAAGAAGAAGATGAAGACGCTGGTAACTCTTTCAAAGGGGACGGTGTGTTTAGCCATTTAAAAGCTTTTCCTATTGTTTGAATAGCCAAAATGGTGAAAACCCCTTCTAATAAAGTAAAATATGGTGTTGAATGTAATATGATCCATTTCCACGGTTGCATCACCCAACGCAAATAGTAGGGCCATAATGTGTCAAACGCAACAGTAAGATTTTGCAAAGTTTTACTCAGTAAAATGTTTTTACTGTTTGTATTCAAATTAATTGGATAGTTTATTTTGGAAAACAGGTTCAAAAATATCATCAAGATTGGTGGAATGCAAACGTGCTGTAGATAATAAAAAAACCTGAATCCATAGTTTTTACCTTGCGGACTATTTTCATGATTGAAAAAGAGCAACTTGATAGTCGTTGTGATAAAATATAAACTGAAAAGGGTCACTGTGAACAACAACCCGCAATCAATCCCACCAATTTGAAAAGCTATTGGAATGGTGAGCACTAAATTTAATAGATACACCGTGGTGCATAGTAGTCTTATTGCTTGTGATATACTTGTGCCTAGCATTTTATTGTGTGATGATATCTTATGATACTTATATGTTAAGTTCTGCAGGTTCAAAAACTATTCCGGTACTATATTAAGTTTATTATCTGTTGCAATGGATAATTGTTGATTCGTTTTTTATTTCCAGTGACAAGTTTAGTTTTTTTTTTTTTAGTTTTTATGTAACCTTTGATATTTTGGGTGTTTTTTGTGTTCTTTTTTTCAATGGAAAAACGTCTTTTGAGCTGATTTTTAAAATGATGAGCTGCTTACCTTTTTGGACAAGTCTTCTTTGACTTTTTATTTTGGGTCTCAATGTTAGTTTAGGGAAAATATTCAGTTTTCAAAAAACATTTAATTATTTCAAATCAAGATGAACATCAAGGAAAATAATAAAACGTTGACGATGAGAAACAAAGATGGTGATGATGAAATAGCGATTACGATAAATTTTGAGGAGAAAACTGTAACAATCAAACAGCTGTCAAAATCGGAAGAAAAAAAATTTTTTTTTTTTTTTAGGTTTTTTTTTTTTTGTTGTTTTGTCTTTCTGGAACAAAAATCAAACAACCACAGAAAATAAAAAAAAAAAAGGTCACGAGGTGGGGGTTTTTTTCCCACTCAATTCAACGACGCGACGCGCTAACAGGTTGTGTCTGTCAATAACGAGAACAAACTGAATTTCTTTTTCTTTCATGCAAGTCTTTTAAGTTTCAAAGCTCATCGCTAAACAATGTACTTGAGCATTCACTTTATTTGGGCGAGAGCCTTTGTCTAAGTCTTGTACCTCTCCAATATCAACAATGGAACAACAAGAAACCACAACGGCTCCACTGAATCCAAAACTAAAGAAAAAACATCATTTTTGGTACAATGAATAACTATAAAAAACATGGAAGAAAGGAATTGAGAACTATTAGGAGAAACACCCAGAGAGGAAACGAGGATGTTGATTCCACAGTCTCATTGAATGATAAGAAAGACTTTGATTATGATAAATCCGAACGAGACCATTCTGGCGATATGTCCCAGTCTGATGGAGAGTTGGAGCCTGAAACAGCAGTTGAAGAAGACGAAAGCGAAAGAAAAACCAAAGTTTACGATGCATTGCTAACTTTATTGGGTCCTAGTGAAGAAGAAAAGGCGGAAAAGAATCATGATTATACTGTTGCTTTGAATTCTGAACTTGGGGAAAATAACAAAAGAAAAAAAATCAACATCATGACTGAAGAAGAACTTTTGGATGATGCTATGGAAGATGGGTATGCCCAGGAAGAAGAAGAAGAAGAAGAAGAAGAAGAAAGCAAAGAATTGGAAACCAACGAAGATATTGACTCCGACGAGGAACATGATGAGTATAATGTCCATTTCAACGACTACAGCGAAGACTACATCAGAAACTTGAATGATGGTTTCAAAAACAAAACTGTGAAACAAAAATCAACAAAAATACCTATATATTCTAATCCGGAAGATGAAGAAGATTTCGAAAACCTAATTTACTCAAAACCAACTTTGATCAAAGACCTTGATGAAAAAATGGAACCGGTGAAACTTGCGCACTCTACAAAACCTTACTCAATAAAACAAAAACTCAAGTACGCTAACGAGGATCTAGTTCATGGCAGTGGCAATGCAGCCTTGACTGATGTGCAAAAAACTATTTTGGACCCTATATTCCAGTACAAAGATTTGCTGTATGAGTACGACTCACACGATAAGGAATCTGAATACAGAGATGTTTACGCTTTGCATGTCTTGAATCACATTTACAAAACAAGAGACAAGATTTTGAAAAACAACGCAAAGTTGCAAGAAAATTCAGATTTGGAGCTTTTGGACCAAGGTTTTACAAGACCAAAGGCATTGATTGTTGCACCAACTAGAAATTGTGCGTACGACATCATAAATACTATTATCAAAAGATCGGGTTTAGACCAAATTGACAAAAGAGGTAAGTTCCACGATCAGTTTTTCACTGAAGATGCACCATTTAACGAAAACAAACCGAAATCATTTCAGCATGTATTCAAAGGTAACTCAAACGATTTTTTCATCATTGGGTTGAAATTCACAAGAAAGGCCATAAGATTGTATTCTAATTTCTACCAATCTGACCTGATTGTTTGTTCGCCTTTGGGCTTGAATTTACTTTTGCAAACATACTCTTATGAATCAAAGGACAAAGAAAATGAAGATGAAGACAGAAAGAAAGTTGATGCCATGAACAAACACCACAAGTCCAAGAAGGAAAAATTTTTCAAAAAAAAAAAAGGTGGGAAGAAAAACTCTGATGATTTCCTATCGTCTATTGAAATATTAGTGGTTGATCAATTGCATAGTTTAGAATTGCAAAATTTCCAACATTTGTACAATTTGATGACAAAACACATAAACAATATTCCAAAGGAACAACATGACAATATGGATTTCAGTAGGATCAAGATGTGGTACATTGATGATTTGGCAAAACTTTTTAGACAAACTTTAATTTTCACAAGATATTTGACTCCATGGTCCAATTTATTAATCAACAATTCTCTCAACTACGCTGGTAAAATGAAAAACTTGAAAAATATCAATTCGAAATCTTCAGCAATTGACTCCATAGGGTTTCGGGTGAAACAAATTTTTCAAAGGTTTGATTTTTCAAGCAACTCGATTCAGGAAGAACCGGATTATAGATTCAAATACTTTACAAGCGTTATTATCCCACAGTTGATTGTGAAATCCACTGGCTACGACGAAGGTATTTTATTGTATATTCCTGATTACTCAGATTACATGAGACTGAGAAACTATTTCAAAAAACACATTCCTATTTTATTTGAAGAAATCAACGAATACTCTTCCCAGTCACAATTGTCATCTGCAAGATCAAGTTTTGCCAACGGTAGAAGAGGTAAAATTTTGTTGTACACCGAAAGATTGCATCACTACAGGAGATATGAAATCAGAGGGTGCAAGTCTGTGTTTTTTTACAAACCTCCAAGCAATCCTGAATTTTATAGAGAGATTGTGAACTTCATTGGGAAATCTGTGTTCAGAGGTGAGTGTGACATCAATATCAGTAATGTCAGAATCGTTTACTCCAAATTTGATGGTTTAGCCTTGAGTAGAATTGTTGGCTCCAAAAGGGCAGCTATTCTTACTCATGGCTCAAACGAGGTCTATGAGTTTCAGTGAGGCCCCAAGAGTAGTTACTTTACATCGCGTATGCTCACAAATGTTTTTGTTTATCCTAGTGTACGAGTTTTTCAATTATATAAAAGTATGTAAATAAAAAACATTATAAAGCAAAGGGAAAAGAATCTTCTGCAAAATTGGGTCATCAATGATATCAATTGTTGAATTGGTTAATAGCCATGAAGACACATGTCAAACTCACGTAAGGAGATGCCCTTTCTCCGATTCTTGCAAATTTCCAAAAAATGCTCAACACACTGTTTTTTTGATATCTGTCCAATATGGAGGGCCATTGAGAATGAACGTAGGTGCAACTGCATATCAGTAGCAAAATAACTTGTAGTAAACTGTAAAAATTGAACAAAGCACTCATAGATTTGGACGTGTAATGATGTAAAGATGCGAGGATGTGTTGTTTACTTGTTCTTGACCTTTTCTATCGAAACTTTTGTAGGTTGTTGTAACCTGGGCATCTTCTATTTGCACATCCTTGATACCTTAATCTCACCAATTCTTGTAGAAAGCAGAAAAAATCCACTATATATAATGTTCGTCCAAGATGACAATGTTTTGTTATTTTTTTTTTTTTGTTTTTTTTTTTTTTTAATATTTTCGTGAATTTTTCCAATCCCTCTTTGTAGTGAAAAATCTCATGGGTCGACCATCGGGGTCACATACAAAGACAATAAATAACGACTTGAGTAATCAACCGAGACCAAACAGCTCATAGATCACAAATTTCCAGTCTGCATTATCTGTAGCCTCAAAAAAGGTAATATCATCCACAATGAAGTTTCAAAGAGACGCGGTGAGCATATTGCAACGTACTTCAGATTTTTTGGAAAAAAAAGTTATCAATGAAAAACCAAAATGGTATGATGTCGTGATGAGAACTCCACCAAACACGCAGTTTTCTAGAGTGCCAAAGTTTGAGAACAACCCAAGTCATAACAAGCCTTTATATAAGGATCAAGTGGCCTCGTCTTCTTTGCAAAATTTGAAATCAGAACTTTACAAATCGAGTCAGTCTTATAAGCCGTTTTTTTACAAAACAAGACCTTCTCAAAAAGACAAGTGCTTGTCTGATGCTCATTTGTACAAGCCATACAAATTGAAATACTTTGAAGACAAATTAAGGGAGATTTTTTACGACCAGCATCCTTGGGAAAGAAGTAGACCAAAACTTATGATAGAAAACACAAAGGTGCTTGACGCCAAATTGGACTGGAGCACAATGAAACAATTGACCAAACCATTAGATGGGGAAAGTGTCATTCAGAGAACATTGTACTTGGTGGAAACCGAAGGTGCCACTTTGAGTGAAGCTTACGAATTGGCCAAGTTTGAGTTCTACCAATTGAGAATTGAAGAAGAATTCGAGAACCAAATCGCAAGAGAAGAAGCTGAATTGCACGGTGCACTATTTAGGGAAACGGCCGTTGAATTTGGGTTCAACGAAGAGCAAAAATACATCAAATACTGGAAGAAGAAAGCCATTGAGAAAACTGAGTTGTTGCAAGCTCAATCTAGTGACAACAGTGGTTTCACTACTGGTAAAAACAGGGAAGATGAGGCAGAAAAAACAGAGGAGCATGTTATTTGAGAAAAATTTCTTTCCGTACGCTTTGGAATATCTTTTTTTTTTTTCGGAAAAGATTGGCTCGTCACTTCATTACGGATTTAGCTAGCAGTGTTTCATCTTGTATATAGTTATGAAAAGTATAAATGTATGTATCAGAAGGAATAAGCAATTTCTCTTTTTTTTTATTTGTGATAGATTCTTTAATCTAAACAATCTCTTTTTTTTCTTGTAATCAGATACATATGCATTTTGTGTGTTTTTGCATGTTCATACATTCTGAAATTACTCAAATCAAGACAAATAAAGTGCTTTTTCAGCTTTTGGAAAAATCTTTTATCAGCGTTTCTTCTCTTTTTGTAGGCTAGTAAAATGGGCGTATCTTGATTGACCTCAGTCAAATTCATAAAAGTTTCAATCAAAATCTCAAACAAACACTCGTGGTAAACACAGTCTGCAGCCAAGATTAAATCTACTTTGTTCAAATCAAACTCTTTTTTGTCAATAGCTTGACCCCACCAAAGCTCTTTTGCGTGAATGATGTTTTCCATGTTGTTATGCTTGATGTTTTCTTCCAGCAAGGGAAGCAACGCCGTTATGTCTGTTGCATCAACATTGTCAAAGTTTGTGTAACCTTCATTGTGTAATTCACCGAGAAGAAGGGAAACAATGCCGGTGCCAGTTCCAAGTTCAATGATATTTCTGTATCTGTTTTCGTGAAGCTTACTGAATTTGCTCTCCGGATCCATCAGTTTTTCGATAATGTAATCACACATCATTTCGCCTGATTCCCATATTTTTCCACCGCAACCTGGCGCGGAATCTGTTTGGATATGGATGGGAGTATGCAAACTGATACCGGAATCTTTAAAAGTGTAAATATTATCGTGGGGAACCTCCAGATCTCTAGGTGGTGTTAGGTCCAACATGATATTAGCAAACTCTTCCAAATCGCTCATCTCTGTTTTTTCACGCGTTTGAAATAATGCTGGGGGGTGTATGTTTTGTTTAAACATTATAATTTTTGGCAATACAAGAGTCTAACTTTTAAAAAAAATAAAACAAGGGCCAAGTCCGCCACTAAAGTTTAATGGGAGTTGATACCGCAAAAGTGCAGTCAATCTATAAATTTATGCTTAAACACATTTGGTTACATTCTTTTTTTTTTTTTTTTTTTAACATTGATCTTCAATTGATAGACTTTTATTTCTTTTTTCCCTCAACAAAGGTCTCGGCTAAACGAAAATCAGGAACATTTCCGCGTGAAATTTCCAGGTTTTTTTTTTTTTTTACGTTGTTTGAGCGTTGAGGTGACAACGTGTCAATGGCAACTTGAAAAAGATGAACGACTATAATTAGAAAAATTCAGATGATTCAAATTCGGACGTGCTGGCGTCTTTGTTTGGGTCATCAACGGTCACAGAATCTTTGTTGTTTTCCGTGTATGAAGCAAGCTCTGTAACATAATTCAGAAACTCATCAACTCTACCCATTTTGAACGAAACGTTGTTGTTGAATTTTGCTGCCAAAGAGGAGTTGACCATAGGCTGTATCGTTTTCATATCTCTTTCTCTATTTGCGGTCATGGGTTTAACTGGTTGTATAACCAGGATGTTTTGTGCCACGTTTGGTTGCTTAATGTCTACTTCACCAATTAGTGTCATTTTCAAAAAAGTTTCCATTAAATTTTGCAGCTCCATGGTGCTGCATTTCCCTTCCAAAACAAAACAGTTGAATTCCGTCTCAACAGGTTCTGGTTGTGTTGGAACTTCAGGAGCTTTTAAGTTTAAGTAGGTCTTCGAAGACGTCTCTTTGTAGTGTTTAATTTTCAGTTCTTTCACATAGTCTTTGTATTTCCAGTAAATCGCTTGAGCATCCGTCAAGCTCATGCTTGGAGACACACTTATAATATTTCCTTTCAAAATATTTTTCTTGATAAAAACAGACCTTTTAGGTTCCTTGTCTTGAGATTCCGAATATAGTTGAAACGAGTTGGCCAAATTGCGTATGAAAGTTCTTTGCTGCGCTGGCATTGGTTTGAAGTGATGAGATATGACACTTCCATCCGCTACAAAATTGTTCATAAATGTTTCTACTTGCTTGCACCACGTTTTATCTTTTCCAAAAGCCAAAAGAACATCCTCCGTGTATGGCAATTTTAGATCTTCAAACTGCGTGTCAACAGTGAGTTTCAATTGCGCACTATTGTCAGTTTTTAAAAGTCCAGAAGAACTGATATCGCCTTGGCCAAGGTCATTAGTCTCTGCATCGATATTGGTACTTACCGAGTTCAAGCCCAAAGCCTTTTTGAATTGCATTAATCTCTGGAAATGGTTACATTCGTCGTCACACTCCAATTTTTCATTGCTATCATTCAAGTCACAGCATCTGACATTTTTTTTGATTCTTCCACAATCACATTCAATACCAACAATTACAGAACATCTGTAATTTTTGTCAAAAGTTGCAGCAACAACACAATCAGTTTTCCCATGACATTTTAATCCACATTTGTGACCACAGTCGGCTCTAATTTGATTACATGTTTGGACGCAAACTTCAGAACAAGGCTCATTTTCACTGTGGCATTTCTTGACACACTGATGCGAGCAAGATTGCAGTGGTTTATAACACGACTGTCCACAAGACACGTTGTTGATATGACAAAGAGTTCTGACAGGTGTTTTTCTGTAACACTTGCATTTTTTCAGCACACTAGTGGTACATTTTGGGCAATCGCCTTCGTGACATAAATGCATGTTAACGTTATGGTCACACTCTGGATACTTTGTTCCCACTTTCAAACAGTTGTGGTAACATTTGGGCAAAACAGTACCACACCGGACAGGAGCCAAAACAACCGTTTTGCCACATGGGCAAACCAAATCGTTGGAATCTGACTCAATACACGGACTGCATTTTCCCTGATGGCACTTTCTTGTGCATCTGTGAATTTTACAATTCAATAGCTGGTTGCAAGTTTTCAAGCAAATATGCATAGCTTCAATTTCTGACTCGTCCACTTGGAGATGACTAGTGAAAAAACTTTTTTTTTTCGACAGAGCATTGCTTCTTTTCATTGCATCAGGTTTCCCTGAACAGCATATTTCTTTGCATCTATGCTTTCTGCATGACATCAACATGTCACATTGAATGTAGCACTTTGGTGGTGTTTGCATAGCGTATGGAACTAAATACTTTGTGTATTGGCAATCACATTGTTTAGTCTCAATGTACTGATTGATGTCCATGCATGGACCGTTATGGCATTTATACAAACAGGTGTACTCTGGATGTTCAGGAGAAAGAATTTTCCCGCAAACTTCTTTGCAAGTTGGTACAGGATCTGTACATTTTTGCCTTTGTTGATGCGAAATTGGTGTTTTCCCACATGGACACGTTTTCAGGATATCTGGAGAAAGTGGGCAAATTTTTTTGTTTTCTTTTTTCGTTAGATCAATTTTGATAATGTCACAATCTAGTTGGTACTCATGTTCATTACAGGCATATTTGATTTGTCTGGTATTCTTACATTTGAATGCACCAATCCAGGAAGACGGTAAATCTGATTCTTCAAGACATGATTTTCCTCGTATCTGAATTTCATTACATTTAATTTTTGACTTGTGTTCTGACCCACAATAACATTTGATTTGTTCATCTGTTTCAATTACATGATCGCACTCACCACAAAATCCCGTATGACATTTTTTGGTACATTTATGAACTCCACACGGTAACAACAATCCACATTCAGTGCCACAATCAAAAGTTTCTGTGTTGTCGCCTCTTTTGTTGTTATTTGCAATAACTAATTTAGTCGCAGATGAACATTGTTCTTTGAAAGAGTGTAATTTACAGTTGCAAAAGACATCCACGAGTAAGGAACATGTATTGTGCGGACCCAAGTGACATGAATTCAAACATCCATGCTCTTTACAGCCTCCGTGTTTTTTCGCACCACAGGTTTGTCCACACGAGTTTGGATATAACAAGTTTGGTTCAGGATTAATGACTTTACCGCACCAACAGGTGGATCTAGATGGGATTTTTTGAAATCCATGCATACAGTTTGGACATTTCCACTCACCTGGATCACTTGATTTTTCCAAATTTCTTTTGATTGATTTTTCTGCCCATTGCTTAATACATTCAAAATCGAAAACCCTAAAACAGTGATCACAACTGTACATTTTGCAGTAAGGGTCCATTTCCACTGTGCAGATCATACACTGATACGTTTCACCGTCTATAATTTCCTTGATCGTTTGTTCATAATACGGCACTTCCTCCTCATTCAAAGCTTCGAGATCTGAAGCGTGAATATGATTTAAATGATTAACATCTGTGGGCTCCACGAAATCAGTTGTCTCAACGCTAAAGGTCATAGTCTTTGGTTTTAACCTTTGGAGCTTTTTTCCTTTTTTTTTTTTTTGGTCTTAAATGTAGATTTATTCAAGAGTTGCGTCGCCTCAATTATGAAAACACCAAATTTTTTGTTGAAATACTTGAAAAATGACAAGTGTAAGTGTGCCCATTGATAAACGATTTATGACACATTGGAACAATTTTTAATTTTTTCCACATCTCTTCTTTTCTTTTTTTTTTTTTTTTTTCATTTCGTCACAGTGATCTGATTGTAAGCACACAAAAATCTTGGCTATAAAAGAATCTTGCGACAATACTCGAAGAGCGGATCTAATAAGAACATGTGACTATTTACTTTAAAAGTCATGTGATCTAATGTTAGCGAGACTTACCCATACACCCAGGCACAAACAAATGAGTGGGTGTTGAATCTAAGCAGATCAACTCTGTGTATATATTCCCACTAGTCACGTTACTTTTCAGAGCAATAGTCATTTCGTACCATTAATGATGAGAGTGAAAAGATTATTCCGATGGAATTATGTGAGAAGGAAAAAAAAAAACAAAAAAAAACCATAAAATAAAATCTCATGAAAAATAAATTAGTGAGGCAGCTGTATCGATATATGGAATAAAAGAGGTCAAGCTTCCTGTAAAGACAATCAAAGTAGAAAAACACTAAAAATAAAAATATCTTATTGATGAGTCTTGACAAATGAATTTCTTGATGTTGAATGATTAATATATCATTCTTTTTTTTTTTCTTTTGACATTGGGTGCAATTCCACTTAATGAAGTTATACAATTATATAATAAGACGCCAATGTTAGGTTTTAATGGGTTGTCTTTGGTTCTTGTTTAAATTCATTTAAAATACGCATTTGAACGAGTTTAGAAAGCAACATCAAGGAATCCAAACCAACTGAAAGAAAAACACTCACTCACAAACATGCTATCAAGATCTTTTATCAGACAATCTGCTAGACTATACTCCTCTGCTCCTAAAACTTTGACCATTGGTTTGATTCCAGGGGATGGGATTGGTAAAGAAGTTTTGCCAGCTGGAAGACAAGTTTTGGACAATTTGTCCTCTTCCCATGGGTTGAAATTCAACTATATTGATTTGGAAGCAGGATGGGGAACTTTTGAAAAAACCGGGAAAGCTTTGCCAGACGAAACCATTGACATTTTGAAAGCCGAATGTAATGGTGCACTATTTGGTGCTGTTCAATCTCCAACAACCAAAGTGGAAGGTTACTCTTCTCCAATTGTTGCTTTGAGAAAGAAGTTGGGTTTATATGCCAATGTCAGACCTATCAAATCTGTTGCAGGGACTGGAGACAGACCAGTTGACATGGTTATTGTTAGAGAAAACACTGAAGATTTGTACATCAAAGAAGAAAGATCCTTTGTTGATGCCAACGGGAAAAGAGTTGCTGAAGCCATTAAAAGAATCAGTGAAACTGCTACTGAAAAAATTGCTAAAATTGCTTTGCAAATTGCTCTACAAAGATACGATGTTAACGGGAAAGCCACTTTGACTGTTACTCACAAATCAAATGTTTTATCTCAAAGTGATGGTTTGTTCAGAGAAGTTTGTAAAAAAATCTATCAAAGTGATCCAGCTCTATACGGGAAAATCGGTTACAACGAACAAATTGTCGACAGTATGGTTTACAGAATGTTTAGAGAGCCTGAATGTTTTGATGTGGTTGTTGCCCCAAATTTGTACGGGGACATTTTGTCTGATGGGGCTGCTGCCTTGGTTGGTTCTTTGGGTTTGGTGCCAAGTGCCAACGTTGGTGACAACTTTGTTGTTGGGGAACCATGTCACGGTTCTGCTCCAGATATTGCCGGAAAAGGTATTTCCAACCCAATTGCTACCATCAGATCCACCGCTTTGATGTTGGAGTTTATGGGCCACCCAGAAGCTGCTCAACAAATCCACAAGGCTGTTGACTTGAACGCTGTTGAAAACCAAATCAAAACCCCAGATTTGCGCGGTAAAAACTCCACACAAGATGTCATCAATGACATTTTGTCCAAAATGTGAGTGAAATTGGGTTTCACTGAGATTTAAATTTGTACAAAAAAAATATATGTATATATATATATGTATAATGCTTATAACGACTTTATTTTGAATGAATACGCGTGAATGGAAGTCCAATGGCATATATATGAATTTTCTTTTTTGCAACTGGACAATGCTAGAGGTTAAAGCCTAGACTATTGATTGATATATAAAACACACTACACTCACTTGCTTTGCTCATGTTGCTAAAATTTTTTTTTTTTCACTCCCTTTCAAAACACACCGCGAAAAACCCGATCCCACCATCTTCCTTTGGCAAAGCCCTTATGCAACCCTGTGCTATTTCCACAGCAGTTTCTTTATCAAAGGTTTGATCAAACTCTTCCACAAATCCTCTTCTATCCCATTTTGGAATGACATGTTCTCTCTTACGTACTTTCCAACCTTTTTCTTTGACTTTATTGTCAACAAGCAGGTCCAGCACCACTTGCTCGTTTTCCTCTGCATGCACTGAACACGTTGAATATACAACTTTTTTCGCATTGGGGAACAATAGCGCGTGTTTGACAATTTGAAATTGAAACGAGGACAATTTCGTCAATCTTTGTTTGTCCATCTCTTGCTGTTTAAACTCTTCCAATGGCACTTCTTCATCGTCTTCATCCTGATTGTTTTCCTCCTTGTGTTTCCCATTTTTCTTGTTTAAATCATCAACAAATTTTCTACCAAAAATACCACTGCCCGAACATGAAGGATCGACTAACAATCCAGTAACATGCGTGTAGTCTTTTTGGATTCCGATTTTGGTAAAATCACCAACGTTGACTTTAACCAATTTTTGTGTACATCCAGCCACACTCAGCATTTTTTCCAAAATTTTGGCTCTTTCTGGGTTTTTCTCAAAGGCAATAATTTGTTGCTGCTCTTGCTGCTGCTGCTGCTGCTGATGATGAGTTCCATCACCATCAACACGAGAACCAGGTCTATACCCATCACTATATATATAGGAAGCCAAATGCGAGGTTTTATTTCCTGGTGCAGAACAACTATCAATAATCACATCTTTATGCGATGGTTGGAGGATATGTGCAGGAAAACAAGAGGCTCTATCCTGAATAATGATTTTCCCCTGTTTGTACAATTCATGAGAGGTGATTTTCGACAAGGGAGACACTCCGAACAAGTGTGGGATGTACTCGTCGTAGTAAATCTTTTCCACGTCTTGAGACTCAATGTCTTTCCACGAATCTACTTTTTGTGGGAATTTTTTGCCAATTTCGTGCATTGTTTTTTCAATTTCTGTTTTGTTGGCCAATTTGACCAAATTTAGTCTAAACCATCTGATTGGGGGCAAATCTTGTTGATTGATGGCCGATTGTTGTAAAAAATAAGTGTTCAAGTTACTGATCTTGTTTTTGATTTTAAATCTTTGCAATTCGGCATTCAATCTTGTTTTCTGGTTCATCACAAATTTTTTTAATGGATGTTTCCCCATTTGTATTCTTTTACTTTTACTCAAGAGTAAATCGTGAATACACAAATATAATGTGTATTTGGTATACAATTTTTTCCCATTCTTTACTGGAATTTGTTGCTCAATTTGTGATTTCTTGTAGATATAATCTAAAAGAGGTAAGAAGTGGTAACATGATTGCACAACTGCGTATATATGTTTTGGATTTGTTTTTAATTTGTATTTCTTGTGTGATTTCAAAATAATTGTTTGCAATGATCCACTAATTTGATTTTTGTGTTTGGCGTTAGTAGAAGATTCGTTATTGTCATTATCAGTGTTGTTGTTTTTGTTGTTTTTGGTACTTAATTTCACAAGGTCTTCCAAGATCCAGGTGGCATCTCTGTAAAATTCCATTTCGAGGCTTGATATCTGGTTTTCCAATTTATTTCAAGTTTATTTTGTGTTCATTTGTGAAAATTCTATATATCAATGGTCATCGAATATACTCGTTAAAAATTCATACTGTATCCAGTGCAAAAATAAAAAGAAAAGAGACTCTGCAGTGGGTGTTTATTCTTTTTTTTTTTTTTTTTTTTTTTTTTTTTTTTTCTTACGTTTTTTTGAGGTCATTGCTGTTTCTTGGAACGTATATAACTC
>ERZ794936.572-NODE-572-length-16486-cov-7.515185_pt1 | contig 16486 bp, 9 predicted proteins | sample MGYA00511083_ERZ794936 | MGnify/ENA primary metagenome ERZ794936 (study PRJEB30137, sample SAMN04331409) | food metagenome | isolation source: Y2 must sample point D1 replicate A | place: Australia: South Australia | collected 2014 ... | reverse complement strand
CAGCATTGAAAGTGGCTCTGCTATTGATTCATTTGAAAAAGCTGCATCTTTACCTGTCAGTTTATACACTGTTACTGTTGTTTTAGCCATAAACCTTGCCAAGAAAATCAACTTTGATGAACCAACTGAATGGCAAGACTCCGAATCCACCTTATTAATTTATGGTGGTGCCACAGGTTTTGCTCAATACTTCTTACAACTTAACCAATTGATCAAGGGTTTCAAGAATGTTGTCACCATTGCTTCCTCCAAGCACGAAGATTTATTAAAGAGTTACGGTGTTATTGAAAACTTTGACTATAAGACAGAAAACTTCTTAGATGAAATTATCAAGAAATACCCAAACATCAAGAATATTATTGATGCTGTCTCCAGTCCGGATACTTACAGTGCTTCTTATGAAACTGCTAAGAAGTTATTTGTTAATGAAAAAATCCAAGTTGTTAACCTAATGAACTACAATTCCTCTCAAATTGCTGAAGAAAACAGAGATGAATCTAAGGTTACTGTTTCTTCTACTCTATTATACGCCGCTCTTGGTTTACCTGTTCCATTTGGCCCAGTTACTTTACCAGCTGATCCTCACTACAGAAAGGTTGCTGTTGAAAACATTCCAAAGTTAAACAAGGTTATCAACAACGGTTCTTTAAAGAGTATTGCAGTCAAGATTAATGAAAAGACTGGTTTGGAAGGTGCTATTGACGCTATTGACGGTGTCAGAACTGGTAAAAACAAAGGTGAAAAGTTTGTTGTTAGATTTTAATTTTGCTCAAATTAAAGATTCTTTCAAGTTTATGTTTATATGACTTCCAGTATTTTAATTAAACTTATATAATATCCTTAAAGTGTATGCTAAAGTCCATTATGTTATTTTCTTACTTCTTTTTTTTTTTGTCATTAGTGTTTAATTTAAGCATTGATGACCTAATGTCTTTATTTATTTACATATGTCTATAGAATAATTGGTTATTTACTATCGTATATCCAATTTATATTGGTTTGTGTGGCTAATCCGTTCCACTTAGCAATACATTTGATGTGCGATTATTGAAAGACTCTTTCAAGGCATATTTCCACACATTCAATCATCAATCTTTGGCCAACACATTATCCTTTTCCCCTTTTAATCTCTGTACTCTAATTGGTTCCCAATTATTGTTGTCTTCAGTGATGTTTTGCAAACGATAATACTCATCTTTCAAATTAACAGTTCTCTTATTTAAAGATTTCTCAAGTTCATCCGCATTGATTTGTGTAACTTTACTATCATCTCGTTCAATTTTGTTTTGATATAAATCAGTCAACCCATATTGGCCAAGTATAATAAGCGTCATGAATGGTAAACCAAAATATAAAAATGGTTTGTTGTTGAAGTTTTTTGCATATCTTCCAGCAAATGTCTTTTCATAAAGAGCTTGCTGTCTTTTTGATCTAAATGCTTTGTATCCGAAAGTTGACATATTATTCAATTAAGTTGGTAATGGTATTGCAGTTATAACCTCCGTTTATAATATATTAAACTTGAAAACTGAGCGGTTTATAAATTTTATTCAGTATTTTTTGGGTCAAAAGACGAATCTAAAATCCATCTATTTTCTCGGATTTAACATTTAAAAATTTTTTTAAAAAATCACGTGCAATTTATGTCAAATAAGCGGGCCGAAACTACGGCACAAGAAAAGGCGATTGATATAAATTTTTGTTTTTTCTGTGATTCATTTTTAAAAAATTTTCACCCCGTACTAATACAGTATGGGTTTTAAGCGCTGTTAAATCAATGATTTAGTCATCTAAAGGTATAAAAGAGAGTATAGTTCACAAGTGATATATCTTAATAATAATTAATACTATATATATATTTTTTAACTTTTATCATTATTAAGGATAGTTTGAAAATTAGAAAGAAACCGTCAAAAAAAAAAAAAATTTATAAGTAATCTAACTGTTTAAAAATGTTAAGAGCAACTGTTAAATCTATAAAGCTTTCTGGTCTTGCGCAAACAAGATCTTTCAAAACCCAAAATGGTCTTAATCAAGAATTAAAGAAATTCAACAAATATTCAGCAGTTTTAACTGAACCAGTTTCACAAGGTGCTTCAAGAGCCATGTTGTATGCAACTGGTTTCAAAAAGGACGACTTTAGTAAAGGTCAAGTTGGTGTTGGTTCTTGTTGGTGGAGTGGTAACCCTTGTAACATGCATTTAATGGATCTTAACGATCAATGTGCCAAGTCTATTGAAAAGGCTAATTTGAAGGGTATGCAATTCAACACCATTGGTGTTTCTGATGGTATTTCTATGGGTACTACCGGTATGAGATACTCCTTACAATCTAGAGAAGTCATTGCTGACTCTTTTGAAACTATCATGTTGGCTCAGCACTACGATGCTAATGTCGCTATTCCATCTTGTGACAAGAACATGCCAGGTGTTATCATGGCTATGTTGAGACATAATAGACCAAGTATTATGGTTTACGGTGGTACCATTTTGCCAGGTAAATGTAGTTCTGCCAAGACCAATGAAAATATTGCTGAAAAGATTGATATTGTTTCTGCTTTCCAAAGTTATGGTCAATTGATTTCCGAACAAATTACTGCTCCAGAAAGAGATGATATTCTAGAACATGCTTGTCCAGGTCCAGGTTCTTGTGGTGGTATGTACACTGCCAACACCATGGCTTCTGTTGCTGAAGTTATGGGTTTAACTATGCCAAACTCTTCTTCATACCCAGCTGTTTCTGCTGAAAAGGCTGCTGAATGTGACAATATTGGTGAAGCCATCAAAAAGACTTTAAGCTTAAATATCAAGCCAAGAGACATTGTTACAAAGGACTCTATTGAAAACGCTATTATTTACGTCATGGCCACTGGTGGTTCTACTAATGCCGTTTTACATATCTTAGCTATTGCCAAGTCTGCTGATATTCCATTAACTCCAGCTGATTTCCAAAGAATCAGTGACAAGACCCCATTACTAGGTGATTTCAAGCCTTCTGGTAAATATGTTATGGCTGAATTACAACAATTTGGAGGTACTCAAGCTGTCATTAAGTATCTATACGACTTAGGCTTATTAAAGGGAGATACTATGACTGTTACTGGTGAAACTTTAGCTGAAAGAGCTAGTAAATATCCAGCCATGCCTAAAGACCAACCAATTATGAGAAGTCTTGACAACCCAATCAAAGCCACTGGTCATATCCAAATTTTGCATGGTTCCTTAGCCCCAGGTGGTTCTGTTGGTAAAATTACTGGTAAAGAAGGTACTTACTTCAAAGGTAATGCTAGAGTATTCAACGATGAACCATCATTCATTGCTGCTTTAGAAGCTGGTGAAATCAAGAAGGGTGAAAAGACCGTTGTTATTATCAGATATGAAGGTCCAAAGGGTGGTCCAGGTATGCCAGAAATGTTAAAGCCTTCTTCTGCACTAATGGGTTACGGATTAGGTAAAGACTGTGCTTTGTTAACTGACGGTAGATTCTCTGGTGGTTCTCACGGTTTCTTAATTGGTCATATAGTTCCAGAAGCTGCTGAAGGTGGTCCAATTGCCTTGGTTGAAGATGGTGATGAAATTGTTATTGACGTTGAAAACAATGTCATCGATTGGTTAGTTTCCGATGAAGTCAAGGCTGTCAGAAAATCCAACTGGGTTCCTCCAGCTCCTAGATACACCAGTGGTTGTTTAAGCAAATATGCCAAATTGGTTTCTAATGCTTCTGAAGGTTGTGTTACTGATGCTTAATGAAGCTGATTCTGTGAAGAAAAATAAAATATCATAATGCTATGATCTAACTAGTTGTATTATCAATACTAGACATGTAATTTTTTTCTTTCTTCCTTTAGATTAATCAATTTCACATCTTTATATATGTTTTCACAAATGAAAATCACTATTTATTGTTATTAAGATACGATATGCTCTAGTTATTTGCTGTTGAACAGTCGGTTTTTAAATTCATCAATACTTCAACTCGGAAATGAATAGCCATTTCTGTCACGTGCTTTGTACTTTATTTTAGGTCAACTTATTTTTCGTGTATTCACTATTTGAATGTGCTGTTTTGTTTTTTTTTTTTTAGTTGTTTTTTTTTTTTCACACTTACAATTAAAACACTTAAAGAGTGAAAAATTACAAGGCAAACCCCCAATTCTTAATCAAAACAACCAATTATAAGTATACAGGCATCATGTTTAGTAACTTACTTGGCTCTGCTGTATGCTTTTATGCTTTTTTAATCAGCTTGTCAAATGCTTTTAACATTGATTTCTATAATCATATGTTAGAGATAAATGAAAACAGAATGATAATTGAAAGAAACAACTTGTTGATTTCTGATGTAGGAAATTCCAAGTTTTTTAATTTCAAGTTATTCCAAGATTACGAGTCTTTTGTTAATGACTTGATCGTTATTGACAATGATACTCAACAAAAGTCTGTATTGCCTTACACATATGACAAAAAGTCTAATAGTATTAACATTGACATTTCAGAAACCAGTGGTAATGAACTAGATTTGAACATTATAGTTCAAATTTCTCATGATCTAATACAGTTAAGAAACAGTGTCATGAAGGATTTATCAGATGATAAACAGTATGCTACAATTCCAATTCAAAAAATTCCACAATCAGATTACCACATTAATAAGTATGAAAGTACTTTAATGAACAACATTCCTGGTAATAAACGTGTTTTAGAATTTGATGAAGATGTTACATACTTTGTTGAAAATGACAACCAAACAGGATACATTCTTGAAAAATCCATTAAGGATATCCAACCATCAACCACCCAAGAAATTCTAGATGTATCATTCAAGATTACTACTCCTATGTTAACTGCTAAAAAGGCTATTAGAAATGTTCATCTGTCTCACTGGGCCAACACCATACAATTTGATGAACACTATATTATTGAAAATGACGTTCCTCAACTTGAAAAGACCTTCAAAAGAAAAGAATACATGAAGTATCAAAATTTGAATTACGGTCAATCAGGTTTAGCTTTATCTCAGCTTGACGTTTTTATTCCAGCTAACAGTTTTGATCATTACTACAAAGATGACTTAGGTATGATCACAACCATGAAGACAGGCCATTATTCAAAAACAAACTTGGATACCATGTCTTTGAAACCAAGATATCCTATTTTAGGTAAATGGAAATATATTTTCAACATAGGTTGGGTAAATAAGTTAGAACAGTTCTCCCATTACTTAGCTGCTACCTCTACAGAAACCGACAAACAGTACTTATTAGAAATTCCAGTTCTTGATGGTGCTAACAACATTATCTATGAAAATTTGGATATCAATATCATTCTACCAGAAGGTGTTGTTGTTAAATCAATCTACGCCCCAGACTTGAATGACTTGCCTGGTGATTTCAAGAAACCACAAATTGGAATGAACAAGTACGAAAACTTATTTGATTATAGTGAAGAAAAGTCTAGTGAAATTAAAATATCCTATTCCGGTATGAATATCAATAGCAACTTGTTGAAGATTGAAAACAGTGACAATAAGATCTTCATCAAATACGAAATCAACAACTTCTCAGTATACTATCAAAAGGTTATTAGATTAAGTTCATGGATCTTTGCTGGTATTATTTCTCTATACCTATTAGGTATGGTTAACGAAAACTTGCAAAAGTAATTTCTCAGATAAAAATTTGAATTTTACTATATAGAAACAATTTTTTTTTTTAACTTTTATTCTTTTACTCTCATTCTTTACAAGGCATTGAAGTTCTTGGTGGCTTGCAAAATGTGTCTTTTTATTTACAAACATCTTAAAGCCTTTTGAATAGATATTAAGTTTTGAATGATTTCGTTTTAATGAACTTCATATATTTAAAAAAAAAAAAATTCCAATAATTTGTTTATATATACATTTTTAAAAAAAAAACGTGAAACTAAATAATCATAGAATTAGTGTTTATAATCTCTAAGAATATATCACCAAACCACTTGTATCATGTCTGAGGCTTTTGATGGTAAAACTTTATTGAAAATAACAAATAAAATAAACAATTTTAAGTCTTTAATTAGAAAAACTTCAGATAACAATGATGAACAAACTATTGATGATCTATTGAATATCATCAATAAAAATACTGAATTAACAGACTTTATTGAATCAGAACCACTAAATAAATCATACATTGGATACAAAACTATTATTTTAAAAAAAATACAGGACTCTGAATGTTTAAAATTACAAACTGTTGTCAATGCACAAACTTCACAAGCTTCTGAGTCTGGTAATGAAGATGGCCGAAATGTACTTACAAATGTACAGATTACAAATACAAACGCAAATCTGCATGTTTTTCAATCACAGGCAAGAGAAATGTTTGAGAACAATCACAAATTTATAACAAAGGTTGGCTACAATGAATCCTCAGATAATCTAGCAACATTTATGATTATCACAAACTCTTCAGAAGCTCCTAACTTCAAAATTATGGGTAAAAACTTCCTCAACAATCTTCTTCAACAATTTGTATTTGAAAATAATCCAAAGCTATATCTAACAAAACGTTTTAAGCAAGATGTTTACAAAATGTACATAGACAATGATGGATCAGCATGCCGTTCATTTATAGACAAAAATCACATTGATTTGGATATGGGTTTGGAAGGGTTAAAGTTTGCAGGTGATATGGTATCAGAACTTCTGGACTGCAAAATCAAAAAAGTAAGAATATTTTGCTACTTTGAGGATGTAAACAATTATATTCCAGCAGTTTTGGATGAGTTTTTTACAAATTTACAGACTACTCTATTAGAAATCAACGCTTCTCCTTATGTCGAGCAAGAATTTGAATTTATTAATATTTTTGATGGCCAAGCTTCAAATCATAACTTAACAGAAACGGTTTTTAGCGAGAAATTTACCGAAGAAAGGAAGTATGAGGTTTTTAGTAACAGCTTGTGTTTAAATTTATTACACAAGGGTGATAACGCAATATCTACAGATAGTGATAACTCCAAAGGAGAATACTACGTGACTAACGATATTTTCTTAAAATTTCTTGAGGTAATGGAATGGAATGTCGTTATTGGAAATAATGTTTTACATGATCTTCTTAACAAGCTGGAACTCTTTGTTGATAAAAAGGAATATTTTTCCTTTTTGGAAAGTATTTTTGTAGATATAATAATCAACTTTTTTCAAAGTTCAGTAAATTCTCCCTTGAATTGTCTATCGGCAAGTCTTATTCAATGCCATTTAGGCGATGCAACGTCACTCAAAGTAGAAACTCTGTATGAAGAACTAGTTAATGATATCACATTCCAAAAGTTCATAGAAGATCTGGTTCTGACCGGTTCTGCTGAAAATTTGGAGTTTTGCAAACAGCTTTTAACTGACAAAAACTTTTTATTGGCTGAATTCTCATCTAAGCTTTACAAAACCACGCCAACTGTGAACACCATATTTAAAAATATGATTGATTTAATTAGCAAGGTAGTTTTAATAGACAGTATAAATATCATACGCTTATATTCAACATGTTTAGATTACGTGCATAGTCAAGATAAACTAAAATGCATTCAAGCCATTTCTAAGATATCATCAAGCATTGATAAAGACAGTATTGAAAATATATTGGATGAGTCGCATAATGTAAGTGTAGAGTCATCGGATATGCTTCTTGTCTTTAAGACGTTTAATGACAAGCAGATCCTGCAAACTACAGTGCCAAATTACAGAAAAAACTATCAAAATCTTAGTTACTTAGAAAATGATAGCTTAGGGGATGAACCTCTCCTTTTGACTGCATATGAAGTTTTGTTAGACTACTATGACCATCTGGATATTCCTTTGAAAATGAAGGAAATGTATACTTGCTACAAACACAAGATGATAGAGAAGTTAGGGGAAGACAGTTACTCAGAAGACAATTTAGTGGGTGCATTCATATACGTTATAAACATGATGCTGTACTCCGGCTACTACAACTTTGATAAATGGACATTAATAAAACAGGTCATCAATGGTTTATAGGTATCAAATCATTTATATATTAACGGTCTTAATTGTTTTAAAAGATTCTGGCATTCAATACGTATTTTAATATTTCTGACGATTTCTATAATGAAAATAATGGCTGGGTAAACATTTCCCATCTGAAAAATTTTTTGGTGACAGTACCCAGGCGATCCAAAGGAAGGGGGAAGAAAAAATTCAGTCCACTAAGTGCTAAAATGCCTTATTAAACACAGAAGTTTCTTTTATCAATAGCTTTCAAAAAAAAGCACACATAAGTATAACCAAACAACTGTATTACATTCCAATTCGAATACCAAAATAAACTTAAAGATAATAGACCAAATAAGTGATTTAATCATATTTTTTCTTTTATAAATAGTATCTAATTTTGTATAAAGCTTGAATATAATTCATCAGAAATATCAGATCAGCTAGTAAAACAAAATGAATAATCTTGAACAAGCACCATTGGCGCATAAACTTATTCCTATCATAGACAAGTTGAGTAATATTGTGTATGAACAAAACTTGAACTCAGGCGTTTCAGGGGACGATGTCATAGATCTACCTACAATTGCTGTTATTGGATCCCAATCCAGTGGTAAGTCAAGTATTTTGGAGACATTGGTAGGCAAAGACTTCTTACCAAGAGGTACCGGCATTGTGACCAGAAGACCTTTGGTTTTACAATTATGTAACATCAAAGAAACAGATATTGCAGTTTTGGACATCGAATCCGATGCTAACGAACAATACAATTCTGAAGAAGGCGAAGTTACTCTTGAAGAACACTTGAAAAGAAGTAATCCAAACTACAGTAAGAATATGAAGTCCGAACGTACAGTTGAATGGGGTGAGTTTTTACATTTTCCAGGAAAGAGATTCTTCAACTTTGATGACATTAGAAAAGAAATCGAAGCCGAAACTTTTAGAATTGCAGGAAAAAATAAAGGCATCTCCAACAATCCTATCAACTTAAAGATATATTCCCCAAATGTTGTGAACCTAACTTTGATTGACTTGCCTGGTATAACTAAAGTCCCTATTGGAGAGCAACCAGCTGATATTGAATTTCAAATCAAAAATTTGATTTATGATTACATTTCCAAACCAAACTGTATTATATTGGCTGTTTCTCCAGCTAATCAAGATTTAGTAAATAGTGAATCTTTGAAGTTTGCCAGAGATGTTGATCCTTTAGGTAAAAGAACCATTGGTGTCATCACCAAATTGGATTTAATGGATGACGGTACTAATGCATTAGAAATATTGACAGGTAAAGTATATCCTTTAAAGCTTGGATTTGTAGGTGTTGTTAATAGATCACAACAAGATGTCAATTTGAACAAAACTGTCAAGCAATCACTAGAAAAAGAAAGAAAGTTTTTTGTTCAACATCAAGCCTATAAGACCATTGCAAGTAAATGTGGTACCAAATATTTGGGTGAAAAATTAAGTACCATTTTAATGAATCATATTAAAGAAAAGTTACCAGACTTGAAAGCCAAGATTAGTTACTTGATTAACCAAACTGAGCAGGAGCTGTCTCAATTAGGGTATGATGAAGATGAAGCCAGTTTGATGGAAAACAAGCCAGGTTTGATTCTTCAATTAATGAACAATTTTGCCAAAAACTTTGTTTCATCTATTGAAGGTACCTCTTCAAACATAAATACCAAGGAACTTTCAGGTGGTGCCAGAATTTACTATATTTACAACAATGTCTTTAGCAGAAAGCTAAACAGCATTAATCCAATACAAGATTTGACAATTGAGGATATCAGAATTGCTATAAGAAATAGTAAAGGTCCTAGATCATCTTTGTTTGTACCAGAATTGGCATTTGACCTATTGGTTAAACCTCAAATAAATCTTTTGTCTGAGCCTTCTCAATTGTGTGTTGAATTGGTTTATGAAGAATTAATGAAAATCATTTACAACACACCAACTGTTGGAGCAGGTGGTTTAGACTTGAAGAGGTACCCATTATTAAAAAATCAATTAATCGATGTTGTGAATGATCTGCTAAAGGAAAGATTAACCCCAACCAAAAAATACGTTGAAAGCTTAATTGAGATACACACCAATTATATCAATACAAATCATCCTAACTTCCCATCTGCTGCTAAAGTCATGCAACAAATTTTTGCTGATAAGAAAGCTTTAGAACAAGAAACCAAAAGAAAAGAGCTGATGATTCAAAATGAAAAGAAATTAAATAGCTTAGAAATTGCAGATGAAACTGACATTCTTGAAAATGCCCTTAACGATAAAGCCACTTTGAACGGCTCTAAATCTCCTATTCCAGATGGAAGCGCCACAGATACAGAGGACTACTTGGCTCAAACACCAATTAACGATGCTGATATTGATGAAAACGAAGAAAATGGTTTACCAGTCAATGCTGACAATAAGGGTAAAGAGACTTTTTTGAAGTTTTTGTTTGGTAAAGATCCTATTCAAAAGTCCAACTCCACTGGTACTAACAACATAGGTCAAAATATGAGAAATATTGGAATAAATCCTAGTAGTCCTGGTAAATACATGGCAAATGGTGTTAACAATACTGCTTCATACGTAAATGAGGAGGACCAATTCCAAAAATACTTTGACCAAGGCATTAACAATTCTTCTCACTTTGATGACAATGATGAACTGACAGAAGAAGAAAAAATTGAGTGTGAGTTAATTTCAAGATTGATAATCTCTTACTTCAATATAATCAAAGAAATGATCGAAGATCAAATTCCAAAAGCAATTATGACATTATTGGTTAACCATGTTAAGGAATCTATCTCAAACAGATTGGTAGTCAAACTTTACAAAACTGAATTATTTGATGAGCTACTAAAAGAAGATGACGATTTAAGAATTGAAAAAGAAAAGCTATTAGAGTTACTAACAGGTTACAAAAAAGCTGGTGAGATGCTAAATGGTATATAAACAAATGCTTATTTAAAATGAAAATATTCTTATAACTAAAGCAGTTTATATATATAAATTATTATGTATTCAGACAAACTTCTTTTTTTTGTTTTTACAAGTTTTCATAATCCTCAGGGTAGAAAATCAATCTTTCTAGACCGTTATCAGTCAATACAACCATTCTTATAACACCACCAGAAGATCCATCCCACTTTATAGCTTGTGACAAAGAATGCTTCATAAAGTCAATTGTTTCTTCTTTAGTCATATCTTCTTTATAATTTTTGTTACAATAACCATAAATAAATGTAGACCCACTTCCAGCAATAGCATATGGTTGTTGATGTATAGATCCACCAAGTGGAATACTGTAAACTTCACCTTTCTTACTTTGCTTGTCAAAACCTGCAACAATTAACCCAGCAGATAGTTGATCTTTGTTGTTGTATGTTAGTGTTTTTAGTAAGTTGGCAGCTGTTTTCACATTAGCATCTTCTTCAAATTGCATTTTGTATAAGTTTAGGTGATATTGCACAATATCTGCTACAGCTTGTGTGTCTGCTGCAGATCCGGATCTACAACACCAAACGTTGTCTTGAAGTCTAGTTAATTTATCTGTTACTCTATTGGCTATATAAGCTCCTGTGGATGTTCTGGAATCTGCACCCAAAATAACTCCATCTTTGAATGTTACAGCCATAATAGAGGTACCTAAGTTTACCTCTCCTTTTTTCAAATGTTGAATATCTGTTGAAATACCGTTCATATTGTTACTGTATTATTGTAGTAATTACTAATAAAGATCAAATTGGTTCTTAGTTCGTGTTTGAATTAAGCTTCCTTGTAAAACAATTAAATTTTTAGTTTTTGAAAATATTTCGTTAGTTCAATAACTTAGTGTTTAAAACTTCACTTTTTTTTTTTGTTCTTTGGTTTTATAAGCTTCAAATAATGTCAAAATAGCATGTGTGTTAGAATATCAAATTCAAATTGATAAAAAATACGGGTGGCAAAAGTTGTCTATACAGAATTTCACGCATAAAATGCATTTGCCATTGAGCTTGAATTTTTAACTTTTGCAAGAAAAAAAAATATATATACATATTCAACCAAAAGCACGTGATTCAGATTAAAACAAAAATATTGACATTGAACTCATCAACTAATCTCTATATAATTAAAGTGATGTTAAGCTAAATGTTTATTTCAAAGGAGGCAAAAAGGTTTTTTTGCTATTTTCAATGCTTGTTTTGATTTCAGGTGATACATGTGTTTTGTACCTTAAGTTCGAATTAGTTGAAAATGGGGTGCTGAAGGAAGCATCATCTAATGATATTTTGTTCCGAAAATATCGATTGTCTTTGGAGTTATTACTCAACTTGTACTCTTTGCTATTAATCTCATCTTTTGCTGATGGCATGCTTTCCATTCTGGTTTTTAATATTTGTTTTTTCACAGGTGACGGTCTCAATAAGTCTTTGGAAAATCTGGAATGAGGTGTGAAGTTTTCCAAAAGCTCTTTCTTTTCTCTTATCTTCGATGTTTTAAACTCTGAAGAGTAAATATTTTGGTTAATTGGTGTTCCAACAAAAGGTGTTTCCTCTAGGAAAAGTCTGTGAGGTACATTCCTTCTTTCGACTGTTCCGTTAAACGCCTTTTGAGAGTCATGCTGTTTAAATGGTGTTTTGATCGCTCGTTTGACAAGTTCAGCCTCTTTCAGTCTCTGCTTTTCCATCCATACTCCTAGTACACCTCTAAGCTGTGCTCGTCTCCATCTTTTACGGTGTGTTAACAAAGGCGTGTTCATGCTTTCATTTCTCATTACTTTCAAGTTCCAATTATAAAGGATTTTGCTTAAATCTGTCACAGTTCTCTTATTCAAAAATGCCAATACCAATTCATCGTGCGACTCAACAACATTCAAAGACATCCTCCACTTATTTAAATAAGCATCTCTTACGTTTTGAGACTTATAACTTGCAAGTCTCAAAAATTGTGCATTTTGTTTGTGAAGAGCCTTCTTAGCAGCATTGAAAAAATTCTTTTTATCGTTCAATACTTGTAATTTTTCTCCTTCTTCTTCATAAGTTTTGAGTTTCATGTAGCTAGATAATAAATGCCTGTAAACAGTTTCCTTAGCAACCGGCACTGCTACCTCATTATTGTAAATTTTTTCATAAAACATTAACTTTTCATATTTTATATTGGATACCAACATCCTCCATTTATCAAAAGCAGTTCTGACCGATGAAACAGTGGATACAGCTTTTTTGTCAGCAGATATCATTAATTTCGTATCCATTTCATATTTTATTTTCAAGCAATTAAGCAATCTCTTTTTGATCAAATTTCTGTTTGCATTCACTGCAAACATTTCATCTTTGTCCAAACTCCTTATTCTTTTTAGTAAAATTTTGAAGTACCTGGTTTTAGTAGCTCCAGCAAATCTTTCTTCTAACTGTTTTAATGTCAGCTTCTTTTGCAAAAGCTCCAAACAATTTCTTTTAATCAAACCAAAATACACCATATCCGCCTGTCTTCCCAATCTTGCCTGAAAAATTAACTGCCTTAAAGTTTCCGTTTTCAATTTCATATCCTTTTTTTCATTTAAAGTCTCTAATAAACTATGTTTCTGCTTCAAGTTATTTGTATATTTTACTTTTAAATTATAATCAGTGAAGGTTTCTTGCTTATCTTTAGCTTCATTATTAATTTCTCTTTGTAGCCAAAGCTTCTCAAATGCTTTCTTTTTAACAACCTTATGCATGTGCATATCTGCTTCGTCCTTATGAAGCAGAATTTTCCTCCAGTTGCTATAAATACTCTCTTTGAAAAAGCGTTCTCTAATTAGTTCATTTCCAAAATAAACATAATGTTCTGTCAACTTCTTTTTTTCTTTCCATAGGTTAAAATATCTTTTTATAAAAGACTTCAATAAAAATTTTCTTTCTGTTTGCAAAAGTTCAAACTCTGTAATTCTAATTTTATTAATCATATCCATAAAAACATTTTTTTTAACCTCATCATCTGAATCTTGATTTATCAAATCACTTGTTTTGTAAATTTTAGATCGCCTATTCCACTTCCAAATAATAGAAGCTTTCATTGTATTATCCTTATCTAAAACCTTTTTAGATAATCTCATGTATATGTTTGTAGGTTCGTTTACAAATGTTCTGACTATTTCGATAAACATGTTTAAGTCTTCAGTGGTTTCAAAAAAATTTGAACTCTTTTTGGCAAACAAATGAATCAAAAATCGTATGTACTTGTCTTGATTCGAAAGATAAAGCTGGTATTCATAGTATCTAATGAAGTAACAATAATTTTCAAAGATTTTTAAAAACGTTTTTATTGTGTTCTTCTCTAATTCCAACTCATCCCCATTTGTATAATTGCCTGATAAAGAGTTTATAGCAGAATGTGTTTGTATGATTGAAGCATCCTGATTAATAAGTATGCTTTCAATATCCTCTTTTACTGGAGTTGTTAGTGGGCTAGGCAATATATCAAAGTTTTTAGAACTTATTTGCTCATCATCTGCTTTTTTGTTTTCAACCCCAAGTGATTCGTTTAACAAATATTCCGTACTAAATTTGTCTTCAATTGTAACACTATCAGTAAACAAAGCCGGATTCAATAAATATTCCGTATCATTTAATTCCATAGATTTATAAATAACAATCTTATTGCTTATATTTACAAATTGTTGTTCCCAGGATAAATAGGCTATATTGCATACAATGTATTCAATATTATTTTTCTCTTAAAGTAGTTGAAATATAAATCCTTTTTGTTAATTTTTTTTTAGAAGAAAAGATAATCAAACAGAAATAATTTACTTGTAAAATTTACCTAGGATCTGTAATGAATTTGGGTTTCTAAGGAGTTGTTCCTAACTTTTCAAAAACTATGTTAAATATGATAAACATTTGTTTTAGATTTTTAACATTTTGTTAGGCCACACGTGCAGCTACAAAATAACAAATAAAAGTTATTTTTTTTTTCTCCTAAAATACCTTCAAAAACTTACTTTTTTATCTTAACACATTGCTTTTTTTTTTAATTTAAACACATATTTTGCTTTAGAGGCAAGAAATTGACAAAAAAATTACTTTCATATTTGTAAAAAAAAAAAATCTCAAATTTTCACTCAAAAGTAAAGCTGAATAAAACGCGTAAAATCGATTTCAATATAATTAGAAATAATTAAAAGCTGCCCAAATATAAACATGGCTAGTTTGCAGGAGTTTCTTAAAGAAGCTCTTCCTGAAAATGAAACATTTGAGGTGTTCCATTTGGTCAGTCCAACTAGAGAAATCAAAGGCTTCAAGTACAGAAAACATAACCAATCTGACTTTGTTGCAAAAGCTTCGCACTTCTTGGCAATAGCCCACAACAATAAAGTGTTTTTTGCAATTGATATCAATGTTTACTTTGAAGTGTTAAAAAACAAGATAGAAAGAACTATTTTTGTATCAAAGGCTGATACCAATGGATATTTGGATATAAAAACGGTTAAAATATCATCAATTGTTGAAATTTTTTTGAGGTTCATTTGCAAGATTTCTCCATTGTACTATTTGAAAAAAGTAATTCCACTATCCAGAAACTACAAGAGACTCAAGTTATCTAATGTCATTACAAAAAAAACTAAAACTAAAATTGGATTGCGTGAACTAAGCAGAAGAGCAGTCGCAGGAAAGCAAGGCTATTCGATTGTGGAAGAAACATACAAAAACATTCAAATCGATGGTGATTATGAACTCTTAACCAATATCAGCATGTTTACAAGGCCTGAGCCCCATTACTTGTTCACAGACTCAGGCAAAAATCCCAATAAACATTGTCTGCAAGGGGATAAATTATTAAAATGGTGGCTGCGTATTGTGGATAATCTTTTGATTGATGATTTACTGTTTAAACATAATTCATACTGCCAAGGTGTTGTAAGTATACCAGGAGAAGAATCCGCTTTTATTACCAGCAGGTACGTTAAATCCCTTGCGGGCAGTTGGTCTGTAGGCTTTCTATATGGAAATCCATCGGACTCTTTGTTCAAAATACCATTTTTTAACGACGATCCAAAAACAAGGTTTTTAAGAGATTTAATTGATGAGGACAAGTATGAGAAATACAGTATTGAAAAATTTTGGGTAGATATAGAAGTAAGACAAGAGTTTAGGGCAGGTGTGGTAGTGGGTGTTATTGGAATTAAAGGATTAAGCAATCAAAACGCATTATTCGCAAATTTAGCTGATGATTCATTTATCCAATGTATTTCAAAACAAGAATACAAAAGGTACAAAAGTTATGTTGTTGGGGAAGAATATGAATCAGAGGAAGGAGCTTGCGATAGTAGAGATAACTTATATCATCAATGGACGCTGAATAACAAAAAAAACTTTACAGTAATAGGAAAAAACACAAACTTGGCAAAAACAGTTCTGAAGGAAACTCAGAAAGTGAATACATTGACTATCCGTAAAAAGACACGGTAATTAAATCATGTTGTTAAATAACTAAATTTTATATATACAAGTATTTTTTAACATTTATA
>ERZ794936.571-NODE-571-length-16500-cov-6.682700_pt1 | contig 16500 bp, 10 predicted proteins | sample MGYA00511083_ERZ794936 | MGnify/ENA primary metagenome ERZ794936 (study PRJEB30137, sample SAMN04331409) | food metagenome | isolation source: Y2 must sample point D1 replicate A | place: Australia: South Australia | collected 2014 ... | reverse complement strand
GGTAAAAAATCTAAATCTAAATATAAAAAGAACGTTCAATTGTTGCAACAGAAATATGAAGAATTGCAACAACAACAAATGGTTGAAAATGATGACGATGACTTAGATGACATTTTAGATTTGTTAGAAGATTAGAAATAGAAATCTTTCCTTTAACTGTTTATATAACTCCTTTTTCAGTAGTATTTGATGATGCTAGTCTTCACTGAATTTCTGCAGAACAGTCACGTGTTTGAACCGCTGAATCTTTTCATTAGATGCATTTTATGTTCATAATACGGGCGTAATTTCTTTTTTTCTTTTTTTTTTTTATTTTTTCATTAATATATAGTATTAATGGAAGGGGTTTTTTTTTAAAAAAATATCTTTTGATTTGATACAAGATATTATGATCTCTAACCAAAGAACCTACAAATACAAATAATGTCTTTTTACAACTTTGACTACTCAGCTACTAATAGCTCTCTTCCACATCCTATAGTACCACTTCCAATTAATCAAGCCTCTACAAACAAGCTCAGTTACAGAATAGGTAAGAACTATAAGAAAATGACCCATTTATTGAGAACTTCACAATTTTATAGTGGGTCCACTGTTCCACTTGATATTCTGGACAAATACAACAAAGTCAATGATGGTATAGAAAGATATGGAGATAAATATAAAAAACAAAAAATAAACAAACTAACCACAGGCAGCGATAGTGAGGAGGATGACGAGGATAACGATGACGAACATGCCAAAAAACTTGACCATCCATTTCATTTAGAATTTATTCCTCAAGAACTTAAGTCTATCATTAAAAAAAATACCGACAACAAGAATTTACAAAAACAAGCAGCAAATGCTGCTTCTTCAGCAAAACTACTGAACATATACGATCCAGAAAATGTAAAAGAACCAGCGGCCGCGGATGATATAGATTTCAATAAAGAATTCTCTAAGTACATTGCTGAAGAAGATGAAAATAAAGAAAACCCAGATGCCGAAAATGAGGGTCAAGGCAATGACGAAGATGATGGAGATGATGCCTTTGATGATGAAGACGATGATGGTGATTACGATGCTGAAAATTACTTTGACAATGGTGAAGATGATGTCGAAGACGACAATAATAACGATGATGAAGGTGCATTTTATTAGGATATTTTATTACAAAAAAAAAAATAAAAAGAAAAAACAGATTTATATATACACACCTAACATTTTCTTCTTCAAGAAGGAGGAGGTGGCCTTCTGCTCATATTAAATATTGGTTTCATTGGTTGACTAGGAACTCTGGATTTTGAAAATAATCTTGCACTTTCTATTCTTCCACCCATTTGGTTTCCCTCTATGATCTTTGCTGAGGGTAAAGGTGGGATATCGTCGTTTATATTAAAATGATCAAATGCTTCACTGTTTACGGAACTTTCAAAATTCAAACCATCTCCAGCAATAGCCTTTTCTAAAATTTGAAAGTTCATCTGTTCCTTTGATAATTGAGAGTTTTTACTTGATTTTGAATTACTCAAAAAATTCCTGTTGTAATCGTTCATCTTGTTATATTCTTCATGATCATTGTTGTCATCATTAATTCCGTTATTTATAGCATTGTTATTACTTTGTCCATTTTTAAAATTAAACATTTTTCCTTTTAATTCTTTCAATTTTGCAAATAATGGTTCTGATGAATAATTGTCAGCTGTTGCTGAAGGTGATGTATGTTCTTTTATGTTGCTATTAAAACCGTATGACATTGTATTCTTAGATGCTTCGTAATCATAAATGTTATCAGGCATATCTGCAGAAGTAATAGTTTGATTTTTATGTCTGCTGTTATAAGACGTCTGCGCACTTCCTACATTAGATCGTTGGTTTGTGTTGTAAGTGTTTTTACTTGTGAGATAATCGTTTATTTCAGGTTCAGAAGTAATCACACCATGTTGATAATTTGCTCTGTTGTTTTTCATGACTCCTACAGAAACATTGGCTGCTCGTCCTTCTGGGGTTTCTAAGTTAATAGATTGTATATCATCCAAAATACCCTTTTCCCCAAATCTGTCTAATGTATTAGCATATCCATTTGTTGTAAAAGAATTCCCAAATTGGTCTGCTCCCATCATTTCAGCTTCGTTTGAATCACCTAATTTAAATGACATTTCTAGATAAACCTTACCTGCATATTCAACACCGTTTTGCAGCTCAACCCATTTATCATCACCGTCATCCTCATTGGCATATAAAGCAGTTTTGAAGTTCAACTTGACTTTACCTATAAATTTTGGTGCCTTTTTAGTCTCGTGGAAACAATCTATATCCAAAACAGGTTTGATTTCAGGTGTTATCTGAAATTTGGCCAAAAAAGACCATTCAGGCTTTTGTCCTCCTCTAAAGCAAACTTTTGATCTGCATGTCATATGCCCAACTCTTAAAATAACAAATGGAGATTGTTTATCTAATTTTTTCACATTGATTAATTCTTTTGCTCTGTGAACAAATATTGTTAAGGTTCCTGATACACCACATGTAGTGGATTCAATCTCTGACATTAAATATCAATAATATTTCAATGTTTGTTTTGGTTAAGCAATAAATGCCTTTTTAAATGGACACATCTTAATTTTATAAAGAAATAACAATTTTTAAGAAAAAAAAATATTGAAAAACAATCAATTGATGGTTTAATGCTCATTTAAAAAAAAAAATTGTTCAATATTATGTTTGTTTACATGTGTGATTCCCGTTTGGGATAAGTAATCAATATTTTAAATTTTATAAGAAATACACGAATTTATTATATACTTGTTAATATCTTCTGGAGTCTCTATAAGAATATTTTCTATCACTCTGTCTTCTGTTGAATCTGCTTTCAGATTCATCTCTTCTATTTTGAGAAGAGTAGCCTCTGTCATAGTTTGAACTACTTCTAAGATCATCGTTTTGTCTATTATCCCTACGTCTGCTGAGGTCTCTATCATCTCTATTTCTGGTGTTATCTCTATCATCTCTACGTCTACCAGTATCTCTGTCATCTCTACGTCTACCAATATCTCTATCATCTCTATTTCTGATATTATCTCTGTCATCCCTACGTCTACTGTTATTTCTATCGCTTTCTCTTCTTGTAACATCTCTGTAGTTGCTAGGAGCCTCTTTAGCATAGCTTGAAAAGGCTGCTTCAGGATACTGTTTTTGTAAGAAGGCAGAAATCATAGTCTCATCAGGTACTTTGTTTTCTTTCTTTGTCACCAAATATTGTACAAGAATATCAATTTGCTCAACGAATGTATACGGCAAACGATGATCATAAACAACAGTTTTAAAATTGGTCAATCTATGCCAATTATTTTTTAACCTGTCTAAACTAATTTTTAAATTAGTGTTTAAATCAACTTTATGCCATAAATCTATAAGCATTCTTTTATACTCACTTTTCCCATTATAAGTGAAGACATGTATCAAAGAGTACAATAAGCCATTCATGAAATATTCAGGTCTTTCATTCAATATATCCAGTAAGACATCTACCAGTCTAGAAAGTCTGAAAAACTTTAATGTTGGGACAACATAACTCAAGAATTTCGGATCAGCCTTCAAAGCATCTTCTAACAGCACAAACGATCTTTGTTCATCAAATTCTGGATAAGGTCTAATATCTCTGATTAACTTGTTGTTCATATACTTTATAAAATCATGATCTTCCAATTGTTCTTGGATTTTGTTGGTGAACTTTGATTTAGGCTGCGTTGGTAAAGACAAAGTCACTGGCTTTGGCAATGCAGCCTTTACAATCGTACTCTTATCTCCAAATCCTTCAAACCTACTTCCTGTAGTGACAGCACCAACCTCAGGAGTTACAGATTTTGAAATATCACTGTCGTCATTTTCTTCATAGTTTAATTTAACTCTCTTTATATCCTTTCTCAAATCTTCACCATCATTAAATCTCTTCGTTAAAGTAGCTTCTTGTTCAATAGATACTTTTTTCTCATTAATTTTTTCAATAGTGGCTTTCTTCTCTGATTCAGCTACATTCAAATCATCATTGCATTGTTCCAATTTCAATTGTTCTTGGATAACTTGTCTTGTTAATTGCAAAATCTCATCCAAATCTTTTAATTTGTCATCTAGTTCTATATTATCGCAGAAAGACATGATTCTTTCACATTCCTTTAATTTTGTTCTGGAGAATCCAATCACAGCATTCAATGGAACCAATAATTCTTTTCTATTTTCATTGGATAACCTTTTTTCAATTGCATCAACTAATATTTTGACAAATACATCAATTGGTGGTAAGTATTTGATACTTTCGCTTAATATTTGTATAGCATTTCTACAATTTATGTATTCCACATCCAATACCAAATCAGAAAACTCCACAGCAAATGAATTGGTTAACGAAACCACAGATGCCTTAAAAGTTTTTAATGTTTCCTCTTCTAGTAAGGTATAATATGATGGTAAAATCATAAAAATTCTTTTGATAAAAGCAGCAAAGAACTTAGATTCATTAGATGAAATACCAATAACAATTTTAGAAATAAAGGAATTACTGAATATCAAATTCAACAACTTTGTTAATTCAGTTTCTGGCAAAACTTTAAACATAAATTCAGCAGAATAAATAGCCTCAGCAACCCCCAAAATAGAATTCTTGAACAAACAGTTCTCCAAAAACAACTGAAGTTGATCATTAGAGAACTCTATTTCTTTAAAGCTTTCAAATTGATCTAATTCTGCAGCTGAAAACATTTCAGGGTTAAGAGTTCCTCTTAGATTTTTGGGCATATGACTTATGGCCAACATATTCAAATCAGAAAGACTGTGAGACCAAAAAACTTCTGTTAAAGAATTATCGTTTGACAGCAGTGGTAAAAGTTCTCTTTGTATTGTTTTAGAAGCATTTCTTAGTAATAAAGCTTTCAAAGCGTCTGAAACAAACTGCAATGAAGGATTTGTAAGAATATTAGAAATATCAAATGTTTCAACAAATGCATCGTAATTATTGTTATGTGCCAAAATATCAATAATTAATCTCTGAACTCTAATCACAGTATCATAATTATTGGTAATTTTGTTCACAGATTGAAAGCTATCATAAAAAATTTCAAAAACAATAGCATTCAAAGACTCAATAATAGCTAAAGCATGTGTCTTTTGTTGTTTCTTTTTAGTTAAGATTTTCATTAATTTATGTGTCTTTTGTTTTTTAGTAGCATCAGTTTTTTCTAAAGCAATCTTCTTTGTTTGTTCATTACCGGAATACAAAATTGCTAGCTCATCTTGTACATCTGTCAAATATAAACAGTCTGAAGAACCTGTAAGCAAAGAATCTAGGATGTAAACACCACTAAAATCAAGAGAAATGATCTTTTCCAAAAGGAAATCAAAGATTCCATGTATACTGAATTTTGCATAAGAATTGAATCCGTTGGTTATCAAGGTGCACATTTTGGCAAACCAAGGTAAGGCTAGCCCCTCATCTTCTGAGAAAAATGGTCTATCAAGTTTTAATCTGTTTAGAATTGTATATTGTAGTACATCTAATGAAAAATCTGAAAATTGCTTCATTGATTGAATCAGCAAATTGGAAATCATGTCGTAACTTTCAGCTAAGTTCAAACAATTATTCAAGGTAATAAACGGATTGATATTAACCAAAATAGCAAGTTTTTCCAATTGATCAGATAAATTGTCCACATTGACAACTTTTAAAAATCTCTTTATTTGTTTTTGTTGTAAAAAGTTAATTTCCTTTAGCCTCTTGTTTTCATTTATGACTTTTTTGGTAAAAATGTCATACACCTCGTATCTGACTTCAGAATGGTAGTGTTTCAACAGTAAGAATAGGTGTTTACTGATGCTTTTACTATTCAATAAGCATCTAGGAATTAAATCGTTTATTATACAATTTATTAAAGAATTTGAAACATTTTCGTAAAAAGACTTGTCATCAAGCTTTTTGTAATGATACAAAATACTGGTGAATGAATCAAATGTGGACTTTATACATTTTGAATTAATACCATTATTGATAATATTAGTCCCAACTGCAAAATATTCATCAATAGAAAGCTTTGTGTATTCAATATTAAGCTTTCCTGGTCCAATAAACAACCAGTTATATGAGTTCTTTTTAATCTCATCTTCGATGGATTTAGGTTCATGATCAATAATTTGTTTACCATAAGAACTTAACATGTCTGAAAACAGCTCTTCTAAATCAGAAATACCAGAAAATAAGTATTTAAAACTAGATAAAATGTATGAAGCTTCTTTAAAACACTTCACCTCCAAAAATGCAGTCATTAAAAGTACTTGTGGAAACATCTTGACAGGAATTTTGGCAAAACCATTGTTACTTTTTTCTTCTGAGAAAGTTTCAGATTTAGCCTTCTTTTCAACAGTTGGTGCAATTTTCACCTCAGTAGATGTTTGTTGACTTTCATTATTTGTAAACTCATCATCTCTTGAAGCAGTAAGTAAAGATGCAGCCGATAGTGCATTCTCAGTTGATGAAGCTTCCTCTTGGTGCAATTTTGAAATGTAATCTTCTGTGTTTTTATTGTGATAAAAAGATAATCTCTCCATCAGTACCTCATTACTATTATTATACTTGGAAAATTCATCCAGCAAACTCTTTAAATCAAATATTCCTTCGTGAATAAATATTAGTGAAACCCAAGCAAACCCTATATTTAAATAGCTCTGATCATCCATTTCGTCTTTCTTTTGGGCAATATTTTTGCTTCCTCTTGAATCATTATAGGAACTTCTTCCATCATAATAATCTTCGATACTTTTTTTTAGCAATGACAATCTTGAAACCCCTGTTGCAAATTGTTTACTTAAAGAACGAATAATATTGTCTTTGTTTCTTAAACCAAACCCACTCTCTAGTAGATAAACCACGATAGTTCTCAACTTTTTGTCAATAAGCTTATTCTTTCCATTTTGTTTCAAAAATTGAGCTAAAACACGCATTAAGTAATCCAAGTAGTCCAAGTCAGATATCTTATACTCTCTTAAGCAATTATCTATATTTTTGAATATGATGTTTTTATGGAAGTCAGAAAACGTATTGTTAGCCAATACAGACCCATCCTCAGTTAAAACTTCAGTATAATGTGTCAATAAAATCCATCCATTGCTGACCACAGCGTAACTGTTGTTGAAAGCACGATTGGTATATGTATCAATTGTTCTGTAAGTGAATATAGATTTTTTGGAGTCGTTAATTTTCATATAAGCGTAAACATCTCTTAAGGCATCTTTTTGTATAAAACCAGTATACTTTTTCAATAGCAAATAATCTGAACAAAATTGTGAAATAAAATCAGCATGGTCAACGTAATCATCAGGATAAAAAGTTTGGTTTTCGGAGCTGATCAAATAACATAAGAAAATCCATGATATCTGGTTGTTGTATTTGTCAAACTTCAAAACAGTATCAATAATGAACTTCAACGTATATTTCAATGATTCCGATGATTGAGCAATTTCAAATAGCTCAACAATAAAATTCTCAAAATGTTTTCCTAATGGATTTGATTTCAAGATACTTTCCATTGATAATGACTTCATGCTTTCTGTTTTAACTTTCAAATCGTCAACTGCTTTCAAAATTGTACTATCCATTACTATAAGAATGCTTGCTTTCAATTTACTGTTAAAAACATCATCTGCATTAATTTTACTGCTTATTTTCTCCAATACATAATCATCGATTGTTGATTCTTGCACTTTAGCAATTTGTTCATTGACGACTTTATTGAAAAAATCAAAGTTGGTTTTATAATCCTCCAGCATTACAAAACAAACAAAAAAAAGTAGTGATAGTGGTAAAAGTATTAGCTATAAAGAGCTTATTTTGTTTTGTTACGTTTGGATATATGTGAATCTTCTATTTTAATCCATAATATTAGTATTTAACTCATTTTTATAATACTAATGTAACTATAGAACTTATAGTATGAATGAAAAAAAATACCAGCTTAAAATTCAGTCAAATTTTTTGCTTGTATATATCGGATATAAACACTTATACTAATCTCGAAATTTCCTTCAAATGAGTCTCCTAATAGGTATCTACATAACTCGATATGTATACCCAAGCTTTACATCCACGAAATGAGTACTAGAAGAAATAACACCATATACGATAAAGGATTTACGGAATTATCTATAGAAAGAGTAACGGAAATAGACTCTTCTGTATCGAAACAGAACATTGATGATAAAGACACAGAGGCCAATACCATTTTCTTCAAACAAGACGAAAACATAGAGACCAAAAAAGTGGATGAATTGTTGGTGAACATACAGAAGAATACATATCATCTGCTTATGAACAGTGATCCTTTATTACAATATCAATCTGCAAGTACGCAAACATACAACCTATTTGAAACGAAACTTCAGCTATTAAAAAAGTATAAACAAGTGGACAATAAGGTGCAGGACTTAAAGAAAGAATACTATGAGACTGTGAACGTGAAAAAAGTTAAATAATAACAATTTATATATGGAAAACAACATAAAGAACATATATATAGGAAAACAACAGTTTTTAAATCAATTCAAGAAACAAAAACTTATCCAGCATGTTCAAAAACTTCAGAAAGGAACTTACCTGACTTACCCTTATTCAAGTCAAATTTATGTACCAACTGTTCAGGGATTGCAAACTCAACAAATTCATCATCTTCTCCAATTGGTAAATTGACATTCATAGCAGTAGTACAAGAAGTAGAAATTTCTGCATTGATAGATTCCTTGGACAAGTAAACATTACCACCATCACACTTATCGGTAGTAATCATAGGACAATAACCGTCAACTTGTAATCCAAATTTCTCACATTTGATGAAATCAACACCAGCCACACAAGAATCTATAACCAAAGAAGAACCTTTACATTCATTGAAGGTTATACTGTTTACTTTGCCCTTAACTTGGATTATACTGTTGATACATTTACCAACAAATACAGATTCACCCAGAGTAGCACCTTCAATTACTATAGGTGAAGGTTCATTGATGAAATCCATAACAAACCACTTATTTCCAACCAATTCCTTTTTAGGTTCCTTGATGGAAATATCTTGAGGCTTTTTAGGCTTGCTTGGAGGTTTGTTGTTTACAGCTGGTTTGGATGCTGGAACAGGCTTGTTTAATTCTTTTTGTTTTTTCAATTCAGCCTTATCAACTTTTTTCAAGCCAGAGGTAATGTTCTCACCCTTGCTTAATTCAGCAAATACGGCAGTCATATCACCAGATTCAGCAGACTTGGCTTCGTCTTTTTTGACTTCAAAGACATTGGCAGGTGGTGCAGGTGGCGGTGGTGGCGGTGGTGGATTACCAGCACTGGTTGGTGGTGTAACTGGTGGTGCAACACTAGATGAAGAAACTTTTTTCAATGCATCAAGTAGAGGAATTCCAGATTTGGAGCTAAATGTTGGGCCAGTTGTTTGGTTGGCCTTGATGTACTTCTTCAATTCATCAAAACCAGACAGAAATAACTTAACCCATTCAACAGATACTGGATCTGATTCTCTGAATTCCTTCAGAATTCTATTGGTCCAGAATTGAGCAGCTTCTTTATAACTGTCTACCAAACCTTGTGGTGTTGTTGTAGTAACCCAACTAAAAACAGGGAAACCTTCACAAATACTGGATAAATAGGAAGAATACTTGCTAGATCTTTGGAATTCCTTGAATTCATTGATTTCTTGTATTTTGCTTGAAATTGGCTTTAAGGCTTCTCCAAACTCTGCGGACTGCATGTCTGGCTTAATAGCCATACTGCAGGCTTCCAAAAACTTTGATGTTTCAACGTAAGCTTCTAAGTATAGATTGACAGCATCAACAACTGAGGTGTCGATCTTTTCGGATAAATCCAATAAAGGTTTGATATTTTCGGCAATAAATAAATCAAATTCCTCAATTGCCTTTGGTTTAGATGCAGACTCATCTTTATGACCTTCATTGTCTTCTTTATTATGACCTACGTCTTTGCTTGCCACTTCATTTTCAGCTGGTGCATCTGTTATGGAAGTTCCATTGCTTTGAACACCATACTTTTCGGTAATGTATTCTTCTTGGTATATGGTCAAATCTTCTAATCTGGCAGTAGCATCCTCCAATCTTTTCAAAAGTTTGGTAATACTGTAACCTTGGGCATTCAATTGTTTAGCATCTTGCAAAGTTGGTGACATTTTGAGGGGTTTGGGTACTGTATAAATCTCTTAATTTGTAGTTATTTTTTAAAAAAACAAATATCCCCCAAAATTTAAAAAAAAAAAAAATACCAGTGCTTTATATAGCTTTTACGCTAAAATCACTCGCCTAGCAAAATGGCAATATGTGCTTGTTAGAATACAAACAAGAATCAAGGGTGAAAACCATGTATTCTTGAGACACATTATTTTGGAAGAAAGGAAAAAATCATGATTGAATATGTCTTAATATTCAACTATATACATGTTCTTGCAAAACTTATATAAATTTTAAATCAACAGATGGTTTATTGAGCACCTTTACGGTTGAAGTTTCTGTTATTGACTCTGGCTTTATAGTACAAGTATGCGTTTTTATGTTCTTGTAGGCCATATGGAGAAATGACTTCGGAATGGCCAGGTCTGGAGATAGGATCTCTCAAATAAATGAATTGACAGGTTCTGAAGTTGACTTCGATATGGAATGGAGCTATGGCCAAACAACCCAAGAATGGCTTAGGTTTCCAAGGAGTAAAGTATTCAAGTTCAGGATTTTTTCTTCCCCATAGATGACCTTGTTGCCAAGGCAAAGTTATGTGTTTAGCTAATTCTTTTTCCTTTTGTGACAATTCTTCTTCTTTGGCTTTGATGTCATCTTTTTCTAAACCTTCGTAACTTTGATGAGCAAAGTCTTCAGGAAGTTCATCATTTTCGCTTAATGTCTTAATCCAATCAAGATTGATTTCTTCGATTTTGGCATTCTTTTCTATAACACGGGAGTACTTTTCCTTGAAAGAAGATAAGTTATTTTTCAATGTTCTAACATCGGCATTTTGAGAATCAGCTAAAACATTTTGAGCAATGATTTTATATTCATCTTGGATTATATTTTCTGCTGGTTTTACTTCACTTCCTTCGGTATTTTCTGCCAATTGTTCAGAAACACTTTCACTGGTTAAGTCTTTTTTGGCTACTGCAGATGTTTCACCAACATTAGCAGAGTATTTCTCAACTGACAAATTAGATAAGAATTTGTTATACCAACCAAATATTTCTTCACCTAGTTCAGAATTGTCAAAAAATTCTTTAGTGAAAGCTTCAGCAGATGGAGTTTCATTCTTAATAACCTTGAAAATTTTGGCAATAATGGTTGCATCATCGGTATTTTTTCTTAATTCATACAGAGCCTTTTGAGAAGCTTTTTTACCATCAGCAAATAACTTTTCAAAAAATACTCTTTTTGGATCTCTTTCATAAAGACCATTGATTTTAAATTTGAATTCAGAGAAATAACCAGAAGGATCATCTCTCAAGCTTTTTAGCTCTTCGTTCCATTCAGCTACTTGCAAGGCATCAACTCTCAAACTTTCGTTGATCAAAGGTCTTTCATGACCTAAGTGACGAACAACCTTGACAGGATCACACTTGACAAAGTCATCTGGTTTTAATTTGTAATTTGGGTCACGGATGTAAACATCATTGACAGTGACACCTTTTGATAAAATGATTTTTCTGGCAACTCTGACAGATGGGGCTAATAAAGCTCTGTAAATAGCAACATCTAATCTTCTTTCCAAAAAGGCAACAGCTTGCATTTGGTAAGGAGTTTCGAACATGGTGCTGGAAATATCAATTTTATCAGTTGTTACATCTGCTTTGGATGCTAATTTAGAAACTGCATGTAATGTAGGCACCCAATTGTTTTTAAACTGGTTTTCAGTCAAATGCTCACCATGGTAACTTCTCAAATTTCTTTTAGAAGCAAATAATTGCTGGAAAATAGTATTATTTCTGGTACGATCAGGAGTATATTTGTAGTAGTTGAAGATATGGTTTAGATCATTGTCAGTAGTTAGTCTACCTCTCAACAAACTGTCGTAATGCTTGTATTTAATAGCAACCATTATTCAGTGTTTTCTTCTTAATGGAGTTTGTTTTTGGTCGTATGTAGAATGTTTTTCATATATATAATAATCTTAATAAATATCTACCTAGCAATTATGTTCATAGTTTAACCAAGAGTGAAAATTTTTTTTTTTTTTTTCATAGTGCTTGGACGGATTTGAAAAATCCAAAAGAAGAAAAAAACTGTTTTCCTTTTTAGGAAAGTGGTGATATACGTTCGGGTAAAATGTAATAATTGTAATTCTTAGTTTATGTCCGAGTTTTTTTTTTAAAAAATACATATACTTTAAACCCTTCATCGAACTTGTATACAAAGCACCATTCTGAACTATAATAACCAAAGCCAATCATAAAGTTTGATAAAGATCAATTTAATTTAATATAAAGTTAAAATACCATCTATTTTGTACTTTAATATTGATCATAACTAGAAAATTAATAATAGACCAATCAATGGACCCAACCCAACATCCTATTCTTTCGATATTTGAAGAAGACACCAATATAGACTTAAACATAGCATTCAATGAGATAGATATTCTGAGATTTAACAAAATATTGATAAATTTGATTCTTGAAACAGATAATAAAGACTTTGACGTATTTGAAATTATTCGGACAAATCTTCAAAACATTGTTAATAAGATGAACGAAAGAAACAAAAATACCAAAGAACCTATGAATGAAACATTGAAAAATTTGAACCATAATAGACTTTATTGCATAAACAACGAGGATCATTTAGATTTTAAACAGGCTTACAAATACAGCAAAATAGATTTGATAGATTTTTTGAATACCAAGTGGAGAGTCAACGAGGAAAAGAAGATAATATTCAAAGAAGATGTTTTGGAAACGGAGATAATAGATAAAAGTGACGAAGATGTTGAAAGCAACAAAAGAGGTATCGAAGAATTGGAAGATTTGGATACCCAAGAAGTTGAAAATAAGAAACAGAAAGTTGATGAATCCGAGCACTTTGGAAATCCTAAAGAAGATGATATTTTAGACAAATCAGAAGCGGTTGCTGTTCCTGAACAATCAGAAGATGTTGCCGTTGCTGAACGATCTAAAGAAGACATTGTTGCTGAAGAAGCCGGGGAGGAGGATGTTGCTGAAGAATTAGAAGAGGATGCTGTTGCAGAACAAACAAAAGAAGATATTGTTGCTGATGACTCTCCAGAAGCTGCAGTTGCTGAAAAATCTGAAGACGATAATGGTGACAAAGAATCTAACGAAGTCGTTGCCAACAACCCTACTACTGAAGAATCCGAAGTATCTGCTGTTGAGGATGCTGAAGAATCTGAAGAGCCTGGTGTTGAGGATGCGAAAGAATCTGAAGAAGCTGATATTGAGGATGCTGAAGAATCTAAGGAAGCTGCTGTTGATGATGCTGAAAACTCTGCTGTTGATGATGCTGAAGAAGCTGCTGTTGAGGACGCTGAAAACTCTGCTGTTGATGATGCTGAAGAAGCTGCTGTTGATGAGGCTGAAAACTCTGCTGTTGATGAGGCTGAAAACTCTGCTGTTGATGAGGCTGAAGAAGCTGCTGTTGATGATGCTGAAGAATCTAAAGAAGCTTCTATTGATGATGATGAAGATAATGCTAATGATCTAAAAAACCCCCCTGTTACAGAGGAACCTGCAGAAAACGCTGCTGCTGAAGTGAGAACATTCAGATCTGGAAGAAAGGTGACAAGAGCAAATACTGAATCCAAGTTAGAGGATCATGAAAAACTCACACAAGTTGTTGATGGTGATGATGATGAACCTGTCAACAAAAATGAAAATAAACCGACCAAGGAAAGTGAGCCCACTTTAAAAAGAACTCTGAGAAGAGGAAGAACTAGAGGGACCTTAGTTGACGAAGATGAGGAAAAAGAAGAGCCAGAGAAAAAAGAGACATCGCCTCCCATTAGAACCAGAAGGTCCCTAAGAAATAGAAAATAATTAACTTATTCTTTTTTATTCATTTTATAAACATATGTATATATAAATAACTTACGTAGATATCTTTATTTAAGCACATTAAGTTCTCTTTTGATTTGATTGATTCCCCCAAAGGAAAAAAAAATTTCTTTTTTTTTTTTTTAAGGTTCGATTCATAATTGTTCATAAAGTATACTCATAATCTCAAAGTATGGGAAGAAGAAAAAACTATAAAGCTCTTAAATTTAATTGACACCTAATAAATGAACTTCAAAGACTAAAGTAGCATTTGGAGGAATAACACCAGGGAAACCTCTTGGACCGTAAGCGTAGTCACCAGTAATGGTTAACTTGGCTTTTTCACCAACGGACAATTTAGGAATACCAGTATCCCAACCCTTGATGACTTGGCCAACACCAATGACACATGAGAATGGGGCGTTTCTATCGTAAGATGAGTCGAATTTTTTACCGTCTTCTAAAGTACCAGTGTAGTGGATAGAGACCTTTTGACCAACTTGAGGGAAGGTCTTTCCATCACCAGGAGCTAATCTTTCAATTTTAACATTACCGTTTTCAATAACTTCAGACATTTTTTTATTTTTTTTGTTAATTTGTTTAGTTTCTTTTTGTATGAAGACTTGGTTTTAAAGTGCCTTATAGAATAACTAATTCAATTAGAGTATGGTTTATAAAATGTAAAATGCTTTATATTTATATTCAAAGGTAAGGGATATAAAGTATTATTATGTGTGAAGTTTACTTTTTCAAGGGAGACTGTTACTAAGAAAGAAAAAAAATCGAGGTAATACGTTTAGGTTGAAATATTAAGCTGGAAAACATCACTCTCAAAAGTTTAGAAGAAAAAAAATGCTTCAACGAAGAAAACGCAGATGCCTGTTGTTTTTTTGGTGGGAGAGGGTGGATTTGTGCCTTGTTTTTTTTAGGGGTAAAGCTTATACCCTTTTGGGGGTTCAAGGGGAGAAAAAAAAATAATTATCAGGTCACGTTGGCAGCTTGCTTAAAACCGTGGTTAAGGGACAAGAAGCCTGAAATATGAGTATCTGAATGTACAGATTGGAAAAGAAAAGTGATATTGAGAAGGAAAGAAGATTTGTTGAGGCTGTAAAACTTGTTTTTACTGTGAAGAGTTTTTTTTTGTTGTTTTCGTGTATTCTATCTCCTTTGAACAACGTATCCTCTGTACTAGGCAGCTTGCTTAAAACCGATGGTATGACAATTTCCTATTTGATTTGTTTCTTTTTTTTTTTTTTTTTTGATCTACTGAAAGTTGTGCTGCTGTCGGATATAAGAAACATCTGTGTGCTCGTTAAGTCCGCAAAGAAACTGTGGTCGGATATAAGGAATATCAGTGCACGCGTCAAATCCGCACAGACACTGCTGAAAAATCTCTTCAGTATAAAAGTTTGGTTTATACAAGTCATATTAATGAAATATAGCTAATATGCAAACGTTTGAAGTACAACCAAATTGCCAATATAATCAAAAAATATTAAATTATTTACATTTCTAAAAAAAAAAGTATTAAAAAAAATTTGTAAATTTACAGTTAACACATTTTTTTAAACCCCTTTTCAAAATGTAAACAACTATTTTAAAAATCATTGAAATCATATTTTAAACATCTCCGTTCATAAAATCAAATGCATTTTTTTTTAACTCCTGAAATTCCACTGTAAACTAGCTCCTTCCTCTTAACTGCTGTCTTATTTCTTCTAGAATAAAACTCATATTACCGAGAGTTGTTTTATTTTTTGACCTATTAAAAAACAACTCAGTGGATAAACTATTTATATCCCCGAAACACACACCTAAAAAATTTCCTAAAAAGGAAATATAATTACCAATAAAGGGCTTTTTTGTTGATCATTGTTTCTATAAATAAACCATTGTCCATGTTAAACACAGAAAATTAACGTAAGCAATTACACAAAAATAGGAGTTTCTTAGACTAAAAGAGAAAAAACCCTCTTTGTTTTCTAGAGCTCACCTGCCACTTTTTTTTGTCATGATTATTTTATTTTTGCTTAGTAATAGATTATAAATAAATACCTCTAGGTGGTAAAAAATTTTTTCATTGACTTTGATGTTTACTCATATATAATGGAAGATTATGTTGATTTGTTTACTTAATATTTTGTCTTGAAAATTTAAGTGATATTGATAGTATTAATAAAGACCAACTATACGTTGACAATAATACATATATAATAAAAATGCAATTCTCTACTTTCGCTTTAACTGCCGCTTTAGTCACTGTCTCCTTTGCTGCTGAGGCCATTTCTCAAATCACCGATGGTCAAATCCAAGCCACCACCGCCACTTCTACTGCTGAAGCCATTTCTCAAATCACTGACGGTCAAATTCAAGCCACCACCGCTACTGAAGCCGCCACTTCTACTGCTGAAGCCATTTCTCAAATCACTGACGGTCAAATTCAAGC
>ERZ794936.569-NODE-569-length-16549-cov-35.595004_pt1 | contig 16549 bp, 5 predicted proteins | sample MGYA00511083_ERZ794936 | MGnify/ENA primary metagenome ERZ794936 (study PRJEB30137, sample SAMN04331409) | food metagenome | isolation source: Y2 must sample point D1 replicate A | place: Australia: South Australia | collected 2014 ... | reverse complement strand
CAAGTTTGCTCACTTGACGTACTTTTCTTTTTTTTTTTTTTTTTTTTTTTTTTTTCCCTTTTTTTTTTTTTTTTTTTTTTTTTTTTTTTTTTTGCCTCATTTTTTTATATCATTTTTTTGGGTATCTTCAACTTCGGCTTGGTGTCTTTACTTGATGACTCTGTAAGTTTTGTCAGTAAAACGGCAATTATAATATATTATGGATCATTTGCTCATTGGGAAATTGGACCACAATATCTGCAATTAGAAACCCAACTGCCTTACTTCCTGTTTTTAAATCTTAATAGTTGAATCGTAATACACAGAGAAACGGTCGTCAAAGAAATCAATAACATTGAGACAAAATCCTGAAATGAGAAACTTGATCACCTTCCATAGGGGAAACATCACCCCTCAATCACAAACTGTTGAAAACTTACAATTATTGAACTCTTCTTTTGACACCATCAATGATAGTATTACTGTTGTCTTGGGTGACTTAGAACTTGGAGTCATTGAGGTTCAGCAGTACTCAAAAGATGGAACTATTGCTGTGCTGGCAAGCTTCAATTTGCCTGTCTTTCATGACAAAATTCTATCTTTTGTTGATTTTTCTGATGTAAACAAATTGATCTTTGTCATGCAGCAAGGGGATATCATATGCGCCACCTATGACCCCTTTTCAATGGACTATACCAACACGATGGTTGAGATTGCCGGAAGCATTGATAACGGTTTGAAAGCAGCCAAGTGGTCATACGATGAGGAAACACTAGCCTTGGTCAGTGTTGACGGAAAAGTCATTTTATTAAGTAGAGATTTTGATCCAATCAACGAAACCGAATTGCAACTTGAGGATCTTAAAAAATCAAAACATGTCAATGTCGGTTGGGGTAAAAAAGAAACGCAATTCAGAGGGAAAGGTGTAAGGGCTATGGAAAGAGAAGCTTTGAAAAGCTTGCAAAATTCCGGATTAGTTGGTAACCAGCTAAGAGACCCGACGATGCCATACATGGTGGACGAAGGTAAAATTACTAGTTTTGATACAAAAGGTGTAGAGATCTCTTGGAGAGGCGACTGTGAATACTTTGCAGTGTCTTCTGTCGAAACTGTTGAGGATGCGGATGATTCCTCAAAAACACTTGATAGAAGAGTTATAAGAGTTTACAACAGAGAAGGACAGCTGGATGCCGCCTCTGAACCTGTAGACGGTATGGAACACAGCTTGAGCTGGAAACCGCAAGGATCTTTAATTGCTTCTATTCAAAGAAAACCATTTTTAAGTGAGGAAGAAGAACAAAGCCTTGATCTTATTTTTTTCGAAAGAAACGGGTTGAGACATGGAGAGTTTGACACCAGATTGCCTATTGATGAACCAATCAAAGATCTTACCTGGAATAGTACATCAGATATCTTGACAATTGTTTTGAAAGACAGAATTCAGTTATGGACCACTAAAAACTACCATTGGTTTTTGAAACAAGAAATCAGTTCTCCAGGACTAGTTTTCTGCAAATGGCATCCCGAGAAAGAATTCACGTTGATGTTTGGAGACGCCAGCGGAATTAATATCACCCAATTTGCATACAAAATCACAAATGGACCAACAGTTAGTGGTCATGACTATGGGACCACTGTTGTTGTTGATGGCCAAACAGTCAATATCACTCCATTGAGTATAGCGAATGTTCCACCACCAATCTACTATAGGGATTTTGACGCTCCAAACGCCGTTTTGGATGTTGCTGTTAGTTACTCAAACGAAACATACGCCGCGATAACAAATAGAGAATTAGTTATTGCCAAAGTTGATAGTGTGGAACAAATGAGAAAGGGCCAACATCCTTCAGTCAGATCAACGTTAGATGTATCTGAATTTGCCTCTAACTTTGATACTTTAAGACAGATTGCGTTCATTGGTGAAAATATTGTTGTGATCCTTTTGGATTCCGAGAGTTTTTCTCAACTAGCTATGATTGACATTCAAGACCCTTCCCAACCTACCTTTCTCAACATTGTTGACACTTATAATAAAGTCGTTTTGCTAAAAAGTACCTTTGACTATCAAAATGCCGTGTTTGAAACCAAAATTGGTGAAATTTCACAGCTAACGAAAGAAGGACAAATCATTGAAATCACGAAACTTCCACAAGTTGTGGTTGATTTAAGGGTCTCCAAAATCAAAACAAAAGCTGCAGAAACCACGAGCCAAATTTTACAAAATGAGTATGAAGACGATGCAAACATATGGAGAAGCTCTGCTGAAGAGGATTCTCACTACGTTGCATTTGGTTTGACACAAAATGGTAAATTATTTGCCAATGACGTGCAATTGACTTCTGCCGTGACCTCTTTAGAAATTTCAAATAACTTTTTGTTTTTCACCACTGCTCAACATAATTTGCAGTTTGTTCATTTAAATTCTTCAAGTTTCAAACCACTTCCAATTGTTGATGCTAACGTTTCTGATGAAAGGGTGAGAAGTGTTGAAAGAGGCTCCATTTTAGTATCAGTTGTTCCATCCAAATCGATGGTTGTTTTGCAAGCAGCAAGAGGTAATTTGGAAAGCATTCATCCTAGAATCATGGTATTATCCGAAGTCAGAAAACATATTAAAAACAAGCAATTTCTAGATGCTTTGTTAATTTGTAGAACCCACAGAATCAGTTTAGACATTCTACATGATTATAGCCCAGAGTTGTTTTATGATAATTTGGATTATTTCATCAATGACATTGGCAGAGTTGACTATTTGGATTTATTTATTTCCTGTTTAGTTGAAGAAAACGTTTGTGAGACAAAGTACAAAGAGACATTGAACATTTCAAGTGATGAACCGTTTGCTTTGTTGCCGGCACCTTTGACTGATATGCAGTTGTATATCAAAAAAAAGTTTTTTGATGCTGAAAATTCCAAGGCCAACAGAATTTGCAAAGCCATGTTACAAACATTGTTGGGTAAACCAGAATATGTTACAAAATATTTGCAATCTATCATAACGGCCTATGCATGTCAAAATCCACCAAATTTGAAAGATGCGTTGAGTTTAATTACAACTTTGCAGGACGAAGACAGAAAAGAGTCTATGGTGACTTATATTTGTTTTTTACAAGATGTCAATGTCGTTTACAATGTTGCGTTGTCCTTGTACAATATTCCATTGTCTTTGGCTATTGCTCAAAAATCTCAAATGGATCCAAGGGAGTACTTGCCATTTTTGCAAGAGTTAATTGACTCTGAAGAAAACCAAATGAAGTTTTTGATTGATGATCATTTAGGTAATTACGAGCTTGCTGCGTATCATTTGTCTAACACAGAACTAGACCAAACAGAAATTTCTGAAAACACTTTGGATTACGTTGAAGTTCACAAATTGTTCAAATATGCTTTGGGTTTGTATAAAAGAGATCATAAAAAGCAGCATCAAATTTACAACATTTTTGCAAAAGAGTTGGCTTCGACTCAAGAATATTCAGAAGCTGCTATTATCTACGAAATGCTAGGAAACTATAGAACTGCTATGGACAATTACGTTTCGTGCAAAAAATGGAACGAGGCTTTGTCGTTAGCTTCTCAACACTTTCCAGATAGTGTTAATGAGGTTGCAGAAGAATTGGTTACTGCATTGAACTATGAGCACAAATACGTTGACTCTGCTCAAATTGAGTTGAAATATTTGAAAAACGTGAAAGAAGCTATAGACTTGTATTGCAAAGCTTATTACTATCATGAAGCAATCAATATCTGCACTTTTGAGCCAGGTTCTTTGGGTTTCATCGAAGAAGTTGTTGATAGCGGATTGGATGAAGGTTTTTCTGTTATTGCTGAGTTGTTGGCAGATTGCAAAGGTCAAGTCAATTCTCAAGTGAAAAGGCTAAGAGAATTGAGAGAAAAGAAAGAGCAAGATCCATATGCATTTTACGGGGAAGAGATTGACCAAGCGGATGATGTTTCTATTGCACCATCGGAAACTTCAACAAGGGAATCTTTTTTTACAAGATACACGGGTAAAACTGGTGGAACTGCTCAAACTGGTACCTCCAGAAAAACAGCCAAAAACAAGAGAAGACAAGAAAGAAAGAAAGCCAGAGGTAAAAAGGGAACAATTTATGAAGAAGAGTATTTGGTCAGATCTATCGGTAGATTGATTGACAGATTACAAACTTCACAACCGGACGCAATAAGATTAATTGAAGGTTTGCTAAGAAGACATAAGATGGAACAAGCTTACCAAATTCAGAAAAATTATATTGAGGTTTTGGATTTGTTGAAACAAAACATTGTAGAAATCTACACAATCAGTGAAAAGGATAGAGAAAGAATCGATGATAACGGTGAAGTGTATTACATTGAAGAAATTCCTGTTCCTAAAATGGACGAGTTCCCTGTGAACAAAGTGATTGATTATTGAAAGAATGTCGACAGTAGTAAATATGCTGTAAACGTATATATATATTTTTCAAATGCATCTATGAGTTAATCATTTTAAAGTAAGTGAAAAAAAAAAAAAAAAAAAAAAAAAAAAAAAAAAAAAAAAAAAAACAAAAAAGGCTTCACTAAAAGACAAGTTATTCGCCTATAGTTTCTTTCTTAGCCACGTAATTTTTGGAGCCGTACAATCCGTCTTGGTAAAAGTTAGAGTCTAGCTTGTTTTCGTACTCTGTGGCCACGGTATCAAAACTTAGAATTGCATTCTTGAGGCTTTTGTTAACACTCTCTTTCTTGCTTCTTTCCATAGATCTGACTAAAGAAAAGGAAGTGTGTTGCGCAAATCCCAACGCATGCACATTTGTACCGTCTTTCAATATAAATTTGACTTTTGTCTCAGTAACAACCTGATATTTCATTGATGTTCCATCAAGTTCTTGGTCGTTCACTTCCGCTTCTGCCGTTTCTTCCGTTTTATTTTGTCTTTTAAGCAACTCCTCCTGTGAAGCTGGTTTTTCCACTTTATTTGATATGACGTGGGTTACTTCTGTATTCCAGCCATTGTACCCAAAACTCTCATTACAAAAATCTATTAGCTTGTTCAAAGGGATAAACTCTTTGATGCTCTTTCTACCAATTGTTCTTGAATGGTATAACTGCTTTTCATAGAGCTCTATCTTTGACAGCAATACGTTGATGGCCTTCCAAGACCACTCGCTAGCCGGCCTTCCATTCCAGTCTTCCGTTATTTTGAATTCTCTGATGTCAAAGTTGGGCAGTGAGCTGCTGTATACTGTGTTTTCGTCCGTAATCTTGTTAGGATTTGCATAAAACTCGGCGGTACTCATTGCTTAAAAAATATGTGGACAACGCAACGGGTCTTGGAATAAAACGTTTTTTTTTTTTACGGTTTGCCTCATCAACTGAAACATTTCATTTTCCACGGTACAGTTATCGAAAGTTAAAGATAAAAACAGTCAGTGGATTTGCTCTTTATGAAAACAAATCTCACTGTAACTGTGAACTTGAAGGTACACTTCATGCTGACGCGTTTTCATGTTTTTCGTTTTGCATTCTAATCAATTATTATCTTCCTGATCGCAACAAACCAAAAAGAAATACAGAAACTGTGGTGGTGAAGAAACAAACCACCACTGTACGATGACGTGCCACTTTTATGGAAGCAAAATGTTGCCTTTTGCTTCATCAAAAATCTCACGTGTTTGTTCTTGGAAAAAAAAAATAAGAACAAACAAACAAAAAAAAAAACAAACAAACTCGTTCAACTAAGAGAAGAAAAGCATTAAAACATTTAGGAAATGTATTTGGCGGAAAGGTTTCTTTCAAACATATGGCTAAATGATCACATAAATTGTTATCAATTGGTAAGCAAAGAGAGAAAAAAAAAAAAAACAAAAAACAAAAAACAAAAGTAAACTCATATATACAAGAAAGAATTCTTTACTAGAGTGCTATTGAGAAGACACCTTTAAGATGGATATTCTTCAAGGTTTTATACAACCACCCAAACAACAATCGGCCGAAGACACGATCCCGACTCTATGTGATCGAGTGGAGAATTCTACACTTATTAGCGATAGAAGATCCGCTGTGCTAGGATTGAAATCGTTTAGCAGACAATACAGAGAAGCTGTTATTGCATCAGGGTTGAAACCTTTGATCAACACTTTGGAAAAGGACTATGAAGATCTGGAAACCGGCAGAGCAATTTTGGAGACACTTTTGATTTTGTTTATTAGAGGAGAAGGTGAAGAGGACAAGACCCGGGGCTGGATTTCCCAAAACTCGAGATTGAAAAACGGGAAATACCCATCTCCCTTGGTGATGAAACAAGAGGAAGAACCTCTTGACCAGTTTTCTTTGTGGATTGCGGATGCGTTGATTCAAAGTCCAAACTTGATGAAAATTATTTTTGAATTGATGACATTGGGAAACTTTCACTTGAAGGTTTATACCATTCAGATTTTAGAAGCATTGGTTGCCACAAGACCTTCAAGAACAAGAGAGGCCATTATTAATTTTCCAACAGCCATTTCTCAGTTGGTCTCCTTGCTAAATGATTTTAATGACGCCATCAGGGATGAAGCGATTTTGTTGCTTATGGCCATTGTGAATGGCAACACGCATATACAATCTTTGGTTGCTTTTGAAAATATTTTTGAGAAACTTTTGAGCATTATTTTAGAAGAGGGAGGGATAAGGGGTAGTTTGGTGGTGAATGATTGTCTTTCCCTTATAAGCAACATTTTGAAATACAATACAGCAAACCAAACTTTGTTTTTGGAATCTGGAAGTGCTTTGCAAGTTGCAAAACTTTTACAAGAAATACTGGATCCAAATGAAGATTTTTACTGGAACGAACAGAGAATTTTGAACTTGCAAACATTATTTTCTATAATGGAAATGTTGGTTGAACCTGGAAATAAAAACACGGCTATTCACCAAAAGATTTTATTTGATTCTGGAGTTTTGATGCTTACACTGCAGTTAGCCTTTTACAATAAGACACCAAAAGCAGTGAGGCCATTCTCATTGGACTGTGCTTCTATGATAATAAGGGGAAACTCCGCGCTGCAGGAAAAATTTGGTCAAATAGATGTTCCCATGATTGATCCTTCAATGCCGTCTCCGAATACCAAAGATGTTCCGTTAGTTCCAGTGACGAGGCTTCTTTTGCACTGGTTTATGAATATCAACTCTGTGCATTTTTTTGATATTCGAGTGACTGCTTCCAATTGTATGAAAGCTTACTCGTACAAAAATACAAATTTACAATTGTCTTTTTTAACCAGCCAAATTGCCGAATTTAATGGTGAGATGGATAAAAATTTGTTTGAAGTGCAGGGCAAGAATACCAACGTTTTCACTACCCTTTTAGAGTACAACCCAGATCTTTCATTGAACCCGTATAAACTTTACTTTGCAGTTGATTTTTTGCTATACTTGTTTGACAACGCGGAAAATTCAAAAGATTTGAAAAAAATGGTCCAAACTTTAAATGGAACACTTTCAGAGAGCAACTCTCTAGAAACTTTATGTGAACTATTTTTAACGTGCTTGACAATGAAAGACATTAGAATCTCGTTTTCTTATCTTTCGTTGCTAGTTATTTGGTTGTTTGAAGATTTTGATGCTGCGAACGGGGTTTTAAGCTCAAAAAGTAATGTAAAGCAGTTTCTAAGTTACTGCACAAAGGTTCATGAAGATAACGTTGATGTCAAATGTTTAGCAACAATGGTTCTCGGTGTTGCTTATGAGTTCTCTACACAAAAATCACCAATTCCCAGATCTGAGTATCACGGACTGTTAAGCAGATCAATTAGTTCAGACAACTATAGATCAAGGGTAAAGCAATTCCTCGAGAGTGATATTTTCAAAAAATCTATTAACTTGGATTTGGCCAAGCCAACCTTTGATGAAACTGGTTTGCCTGAAATATATTTTTCTCCGGTTTTTGTCAAGCTTGTAAAATTGCATCATGAGCAGATTGAGGCAGCTTTGACCCATGATCCATCTGTTGACCCTCAGGAGAAATTGACCTACGAAACTTTTGAAAATGTACAAAAAGATTTTAGTCAATTAACACACCGTTATTCTGATTTGGAGGTTTCAACTAATGCAAAAATAGAAACCCTTGAAGAAAGGCTGAAAGTTATTGGTGATGAACATTTGGCTTTGCAAAAAAAACTGTCTGATTCAACGGCAGAAAAAGAAACCGTAGCAAGCGAGTTACAAAAGTTGAAACAAGATTTCGATGCTAAAGCATCTGCACTCGCTGCTCTTGAAAAGGAAAAAACAGATCTATTGAGCAGCAAAACAAAAAGTGAAGCTGAAATTCAATTGCTGAAATCACAATTAAACTCCAAAGTTAGCGAGTTGGAGCAGTTGAGAAAAAATTTTGAGGTTAGCTCTCAAGACAAAGAAAAGGCAGAAGCCGGGATCAACAAAATGAGCAAAGAACTTATGACCTTGATGAAAGAAAAGTCGACTACTGAGGATAAAATCAAAGAGCTGAAAAAATCTATTGATGTTTCCAAAACAATTGCTGAAGAAGAAGAAGCAAAGCATGACGCTGTTATTCAAACAAAAGACGCTGAAATCAATACACTGAAATCAAACTTGGCTGACTTGCAACGTCAAATATCTGATTCGGAAACCAGCAGAGACCAATTGGAAAAGGAACTAAATGATATCAAGTCTAGATTTGCGAGTCACGATGCCTTATTGCCCAAGCTTACAGAAAAATTGAAGTCACTAGCTGCGGATTACAAAAGTTTGGAGCGGGAAAATCGCTCCAAGAACACCGAGCATTTGGACTCTATCAGTAAAATGGAAGCTGAATTGGAACAAGCTAAATCCGATTTGCAGGAAGTGAGTGAGGAAAGGGACGCATTGAAAACCGAAAATGACGATTTACTGACAAGCTTTGACTCCTTTGAGCAAGAATTGGACTTGACAAAAGAGAAACTGGCAGCAAAGAATTCACAGTTGGAGAAAGTTCAGAAAGAGTATGCCGCTAAAATAAATGAGTTAGAAGGTGAATTGAAAGATTTGAAAGCTACAGCAGCAGAAAAAGGTTTAGTTCACGATCAATTGAAGACGAGAACTGAAGAACTTGAAGCATCGGTTGCCACATTTGAAAGAGAGGCTGGTGAAACAAGTACTCGCCTGGAAGACTTTGAAAAGCAAGTTGAATTTTTAAAGAAAAGCGTTTCTCTACTTGAAAGTGCAAACGGTGAAAAAGACGTTGTTATTGCAGAACTTCAAGAAAAATCAAAGGACCTGAATTCTCAATTGGAGAAACAAAAGTCCATCGAAACCAATTTACTTGGAAAAATAAAGGAAGCGACTGTCTCTTACGAAGGCGTTGAAAAGGAAAAGGAGACACTTGATGAAATGATCAAAACTTTGAAAATTGAGCTGGACAAAACACTTGGGCAACTTTCAGATTGCAAAACGGAAACTTCCTCAGAGCTCTCCGGCTTTAAAAAAAACTTGGAAATGGCAAATGAAGAGAGAAGGATATTGGAGAAGGATTTGAAAAAAGTTACAGACAACTTGCAAGTTTCTGAACAAAAACTCCAAAAAATGGAGGAAGAAAAAGAGAAAAACTTATTTCACACTAATGAGAAAACTGCAGAGTTTGATCGTGTGTCAACTTCTCTTAAATCAGAGAATGAGGATTTAAAAAAACAAATAGAATCATTGCAAGCCAAGTTAGCTGAAAAAGATAATGTTATTTCAACCTATGAAAATGACATTACTGAATCAAACAAAAGACTTGACAATCTACAGTCTGAAAAATCATCAATATCATCTGAGCTTGATGCGGCTAAACAAAAATTAGCAAATTCAGCCGAAAAAGTAGCTTTACTACAAGCAGAAAAAGAAGCTTTGGAAGCAAACTTTTCTGAAACTTCAACTAATTTAACAAATCTGAATGTCGAAAAAACAGCCTTGCAAGCACAACTCGAGTCATTGAAGTCTGAACTATCGGAACACAAACTGAAAATAGAAAAACTTGAGGCGCAGAACCACTCCAATCTTGAAGAAAATCAGCAAAAGGTTTTAGAGCTTCAAAAATCTCTCGAAGAAATGGGCAAGCATAAAAGTAAAGTTGAGTCTGAAATTAACATAAAGAGCAAAGAACTGGGTGAAAAAATCAAAGACATTGATGAATTGAAACAAACATGCGAAAACTTGGAAGCTGAGCTTGCGTCTGCAAAAACAACAATAACTTCTTTACAAAGTGTTGAGACACAGTACAAAAGTAGTGCGTCATTCTTGGAAGAAAAATTGCATTCACTGGAGAAATCTAATGACTCTACAAAAGAAACTTTAACGTTGAAAACCCAAGAAGTTTCAGCTTTGAAAGAAGAGAAAATTTCTCTGCAAAGTTCTCTTTCTGCAGCCAATACAGAACTTGAAGATGTGAAAGCCAAGTTCAAAATTTTGGAAAATGACAAGAAACTTTTGGCGGAAAACAATGATGTTACTATTAAAAGCCAGGAAAAAGAAATCGAATCCTTAAGACTTGAGCTAAACAGATTGAAGAAAGAATTGAGTACCAAAATTTCCGAGTTTGAAAAGGAAAGAAAAATGTTGAACGAAGGGTCAAATTCAATAACTCAATCATACGTTGAAAAAATTGGTAAACTTGAAGAGCAACTTGCAGAAAAAGAAGCAAATAACTTGGCGACAACAACAACTTTGGAAAACAATATTGCAGAGGTTCAAACTAAATTTCGCGAGACCCAAAAACGTTTGACTGAAATAAAAGAAGAGCTGGATGTAAGTAAAAAAGACGTGACACAAGCAACTCAAAAGGTAAGTGAGAAAGATGCTTTGATTGCAGAACGTATTCTCGAACTTGCTTCAAGCAATGAAGCCTTGGCGAAGAAAGAGAAAGAGCTTACATTGGCATCTGAAAAGTACAAAAGTGCATTATCTGACATGGAAAATAATGCAACTGAATTAAATGCTTTGAAGGAAAAAATCTTAGAGGCTGAAAACTCAATATCTTTGAAGGAACAAAAAATTCAAAGCTTGTCCGACAAGGTAAGCACTCTTGAAGCTCAAGTAGACTCTGAAAAGCACACTGCTGATCAAACTAAGCAAGATAATCAAAAAGAAATAACACTTTTAAAAGCAGAAATTACCAATCATCAAAAGACTATTCAGAAGCTAAATTTAGAGAAAGAAGAAGTCACTGAAAATCTGAAAAAACTTTCCGTAGAATCGGCAGAAATTGAAAAGCTGGAAACTGCCTTGACTTTGAAAGAGTCTGAAATTTCCTCACTCAACACAAAAGTGTTTGATTTAGGACAAGAACAACGCGATTTGAAAGATCTTCACAGTAAGTTTGAATCTGAAAAAAATGTCAATTTAGAAGCACTAAAAAATATTGAAAAAGAGCATAAGAATAAAATAGAAGACCTTCTTGAGCAATTGAGGTCTCTAAAGGACGCAGCTTCTTTGAAAGATTCTGACATTGAAAAATCTGCTGCTGAAGTTGAAAGATTGAGCAATGATCTTGAAGCTTGCGCAGAAAAACTGAAAATTTTTGAAGAAGAAAAACAAAAGCAGTCTGAAGTAGCCTCTCAAGAAAAGAAGGACCTGCAGGTTGAAATTGACAATTTAAAGTCAAAACTGCAAATGGCAGAGGCAGAAACAACTGAAAACAAAAAACTTTGGGCTGAAAAGACGACAGAAATGGAGGCACTAATGCAACAAACTCAAAGCAGTCATCAAACCATAGAGAAGGAGCAGGAGGATTTGAGCAAAGAAGTTGAGAGCTTAAAACTGAAACTGTCTGAAAAGGAAACGAAAATCAGCGAATTGTTGGAAATAGGTAAGCAGAAAGACGAATCAGATGTCATAAACAATAAACTAAAATCTTCTTTAGAGCAGTCAGAGCTGGAAAATGAAAAACTGAAAAACGAAGTCGCAAGATTGACAACTATACAAAACGATGCCCAACAAAAATCAAAAACTGAACTTCAAGCAATTGAGGAGAGGCACCACGAAGAAATAGTAAGCCTGCAAACGGCTTTGGAAAAATACAAGAAACAAACATCAGACAATACAGAGTTGGATGAACTGACGTTGCTTGTGAATGAGTTGGACGAAAGCAACAAGAAGTACAGAGACAGGTTGAAAGAGTTGGGCGAAGAATTTTCTTCTGATGAAGAAGAAGATGATGACGATGACGATGACGATGACGATGAAAGTCAAACAGATAAATAAGATGATTGAAACCTTTGACACACATATACTATATAAATTTTTGATATTCAAGTTCTTGTTTACTCTTATATCTCCAGGCTTGCACTTTACAGTTTTATGAACGATTATGAAATGCTGAGTTATTCTGTCTTTCGGGATCAGTCATCCTCATGATTTGCACATTCTTCTGCTCTTCCAAGTTGGCTATTTTGCTAATGTCTTGTGGTGTGATGATTATAGTTTGCATTCTCAAATTGGACGACAACTTAAACATGATTAGCCTCGTACCAATGGTTCTGTTAACTTGGTCCATAAAAACATCAAATTCGTCTAGCGCAATGACCCTTGATTTCATTGGTTTCCAGGTAGCCAAAAGCAAAGAAATTTGGGAATAGGACTTCTCCCCACCAGATAACGTATCAACATCTCTGGCAGTTACGTCATTTCTAGTTTGAACAAAAACCCTCAACGCTTTTTTTTCGTTATCAAAATCCAAAGAACCAGAAAAATCTCTAAATCTCAAAGATCTTTTGAAGTCAACATCTGCGTTTAAACATGTTGCTTTTTGCGCAATAGACAACGCGTCTAGCCTGCTTTGAACAGAGGTGGCCAAATAATCCACTCCTTCTTCAAGTTCGTGCACTCTCTTTCTTGCTATGTCAAATTTTTCTTTGGTTTGAATGTAAAGTTCTCTGCCCTCTTCGTGTGACATACCTAAATTCTTTTCAGAAACTTTAATTTGCCTTTCAACCCTATGAAGTTCCTCTTCCACCTCCTCCTTGCTAGCACCCACGTCCAAAGCGTCAGCAACTTCCCTAGGACAATGCGCTTCGGCAGCTTCTAATACTTTTCCGATACCGTTTTCCATGGTTTCCAGTTCGGTTTCGTACTGGTCTATTCTGTTCTTTAATTTGGTGATGTTCCGTTGTTCTCGCACTATTGCATCCTGCTGATTGGAAACTTCTACTGAATTTTTATTCAACAGACGCTTCTTCTCATTGTACGCATTGGCCACAAGCTGTTGCTCTTCTTTAGCAGCAATGTAAGATTTTTCAACAGGCGAAATTTCGTCAAGAATTTCAGCAAGCTTGAATTTTAATTCTTCAATGACTCTCTCATTCAATGAGATGGTTTCTTGCTGGGTTTCTATCTGCTGTTGCAACATTTCCAAGTCAGCAGCATCAACCACTTTTTTTAGTTCAAGCTCTATGTTTGTTTTTTCATCAATCCAGTACCGTTTCTTGTTGAACAAATTGTTTTTTTGACCAAGAAGGCGCTTCAGTTCAGCTGTTGCTTCTCTTAGTTGGTCGTTATGCTTTTGTTTCAGTTCGTTAAGTTGAGCCTCTTCTTCTTGAATTGCAGACCGGTAATAGGCACCGTAGTCCTGTTGAGCTACAGTTTTCATGGTAACAACAGGAGATATATTGTTGATTGTGTCAACACTAAAATTGGACCCATAGGCAGAAGATCTGAAAATACTATTTTGTGTTTTGATCGAAAGCACCATTCTCAAGTTTCTGACGCCTGATTTCAAAACCTTTCTTGCCACATGTCTGTCTGCAATCAAACCAACTGTGTGAATGGAATTTAGATCGACAAAAGTGCATTCAACTTCTCTGTTGTCAAAAGTTAATGCATCAGCAATTGTTGGATATTTCATTCGAGGACAGTCCATGGAATAATCAAATGTCTTCATTCTTCTATTGATAATCTGAGCTTCAATACGAAATTTAGCCAAAATCGATTTTAGTTTGTTTTCGTCATCAACACTAGATACCACAAATGATCTCAATGTTTTATTTAAAGAATTCTGAATTGCACTAGACCAGTCTTTTGCAAAGTCCTCTTTGATGGTCACGTACAATCCCAGAGGTCCAATGGGCGCAGATTTGAAGTTGCCCAGTTCGACATATTGCTTAATCAGTTGTAGAGCTTGCTTCATCTTTGGGTGAAACGAATTATGAATATCATTATCAGAGCTGGATATTTGTCTGAGTTCACTTTTATTCTTTTCAATAGATTGAGTCAATGAGTATTTGGCTCTAGAAAATTGTTCGGTATAAGAAGCTTTCTTTTCTTCCCAACTAGATATTTCAGAAGCCAAGGCTGAATGTTCAAGTTCGACTTCTTCAATTTGATGAGCAAGTTTTTCAATCTGTGCACGTTGTTTATTTTGGTTTTCATCACTTGCCTTTTCACTTTGAAGCCTTTTTTGCTGGTAAACTTTGTTTGTTTTATCCAGTAGTGCTCGAGAATTGTTCAAGTCTTCTTGAGCAGTTTCCACATTTCCCTGCTCTATTTTACCTTGATTAACTTTCTCTTTAACTTCCGCCTCCCAGTTTTTCGAAGTGACAACTTTTTTGTTTAATTCTGTTTGAATGTCAATTAATTCATTTTCAAATTGTACTGATTGTTCGTTTATTTCACAAATCGCGTTATTGTTTGTTTCAATAGTTGTTTCACAGTTTTTTATTTGCTTTTCGTACAATTGTATCCGTTCTGTTAACTTTCCTTTCACCCTTTCATTGGCTTCGACGTTGAGCCATATCATTTTCCCCTGCAAGTTTCTTTTTTTTTCAAGCAAACTAACGTTAGATCTCATACTTTGGTATAAACTTTTCGCTGCGTTATGGTCATTAAGTAAGCTTCTCACATGCGCTTGATGTAGTTGCAAAGTGTTTCTGATGCTGTCAATCTTTTTGATGATTTCATGGTGATTTTCGGATGTTTCTTCGATCAACGTACCTTTCATAAAGTGAGAGTATTTATCAGCTGGTGTACTTGCCGTTAAAAAGGATCTGGCGGCATCTTGCGATAAAAAGCACATTGGGTTGGTCACCGGAATACTAAAATAATCGACAATATTATCTAGTGTTTTTTTTTTCCCAGATATTTCTTTCATGTTTTCAGATCGTATCTTATATTGTGTCAGCCCGTCTTTTTTGATAATTCTTTCAATGATAATTTCATTCCCATAAGTTTCCGGTTCAAACGCATTCATTCCTTCGTTATTCAAAATCACCTGAATTTTACTTTGATTGCGCCCTGTTTTGATCAAATCTTTCAGAGAATTCCCCCTGTTGGTGGTGGTGGCTTTGGCCCCTAAGCAAATGCTTATTGCCGTTAAAATGGCAGATTTTCCTGACCCATTGTTTCCAACAATAAAATTTAATCCAGGACCTAAATCCATGTAAAAATTCTCGTGACACATAAAATTTTTCAGTACAACTTTCTTGATAAAACCTGCTTCTGCAGTTTGCGAGACACTCTCTGGATTAACAGACTCTGAAGGAACTGTGTCGTATTGGGTCATCATATTCCCAGAGGCATTATCCGTTTTCCGTTTCTTCGTTTGTTGTGAAACATCCTGAAGAGATTGATGGGCTTCCAGCTTGACTCGAGCTGCTTCTTTGTTGGGTAGATGTTCATGTAAGCTCAAATTTGAAAGATTCTTACGCTGAGAAGCAGGCAGGTTTGCCGTGTTTACTAGTGAAGCCAAGTCTTCATAAATTTGAGAGTTACCAAACTCGGCCATCTGGGTGCTGTTTCTTTTCGACATCTCGATGCTAAGCTTTAAGTAGATACAGAATGTGCCTGTGAGTTGATATTGCCCTATATTTTTATTTTTTTTGGATTTACCAACTGTTTAAACAATTGTGATCCAAAGTTGTGATCCAAAGTTGCTTCAAAAGTTGCTTATAAATGAACTAAATCGATCGATGTTGTTGTGTTCTTTCCACTAAGAAAAAATATAAAACTACTAAAAACACTCATCACTCAACAAAAAATGGAAAGCTAATGGGCGCGTCAGCATATGGTACTGGCAAAAAAAACACGAAAATGTCATTGGAAAGGTTTGTTCGTTACCCTAACAAACTTAAAAAAATGCAAAAACAAAAAAAATATATTAAGAACTCCTCATAGGGGGCTCGAACCCCTGACATTTCGGTTCCTTGCTTTGCTTAAAAGCCGAACGCTCTACCAACTGAGCTAACAAGGACGAGTTCTTAAAATTTGAGCTCATTTTAGCCATTATAAACATTACTAATGTTAACAATTCAGTTTTAAAACATTGGAGTTTGACTAAAAAGACATCAATGATATGAATAGCTAAGTTGTTGTTTATTATATAGCTCTATTATAGGCGTTGGGCTTTTCAATATTATAATCCAAGATTGAAATTGAGGCGCGCATTTGTTTGTTCTGATTACCAATTATGGATTCAAAAGTACTTTTTGGTTGTTATAAACCGAAAAGCAAGCCACTTCAAGAAAAAGATTAAAAAATTTAGTGCATCTGTTTTTACCATTTTGTTCTAAGCAGTTGTGGTAGGTTCATCTTTACAAAAAAAAAAAATTCATGCCTGGCCGTTTTGTGCTAAGAAAAGACGCTTCGA
>ERZ794936.568-NODE-568-length-16588-cov-33.230630_pt1 | contig 16588 bp, 9 predicted proteins | sample MGYA00511083_ERZ794936 | MGnify/ENA primary metagenome ERZ794936 (study PRJEB30137, sample SAMN04331409) | food metagenome | isolation source: Y2 must sample point D1 replicate A | place: Australia: South Australia | collected 2014 ... | reverse complement strand
GACCGCTTGTAATATTTTTTATCACTTACTCGCGATATGATTTGCGGAATAATTTTCCAACTCAAACTGAGATTTTAAACAAAAAACTAAAGATTCCTTTTACACAGATTCAATAACTGTTAAGAGTCCTCGACATCAAAAATTAAAAAAAAAAAAACTAGTCCACCAGATCAAATTAGTGAAAATGATTGGATTGCTATGCAATTTGTTGAACCTTACTAACTTCCAGTTTATTCCTCTATACTACACCTACCAAATATACTGCTGTCATGTGAAATACGTTAACAAAAATTTGGAAGATCCAAAGTTTCCAACCTCTTCAACAAACTTGGTGAACAAAGGGGAAAACTTTGGTATCAGCAGCGGAAGCACGGTTCCAAAAAAAAGCTTTTTAGAAAGAAGATTCTCTAATCCGCTATTTGGATACGACACTTCTGCTTCCTCCGCTATTGAGCAGGTCGGAATCACCCCGAACATGATTTTGCTAAAATACTTCATGTGCTATGTGCACTTGGGTGTAATAAACACGGAAAAGAGTTTTTGGTCAGGGCGTGAAAACGGCGAAAAAAACATTGTCTTGTATTTGAACAGTGTGATTTGTAATCCATCTCAAACAGATCCAGCAGTGTCTGGCGCTACACAAATTACCAAATTTGATAAAAACTTCAACATCAACACCCAGTTGCATCATGTGTTGAAGTACTGGATGATGGTTGTGGCGTACACTGCGTTGATAAAACCGGTAATTTCGTTTATTGGTTTGGGTTTTTTCACAAACAGATACTTTGAGTCTCTTGTTGGTGTTTCTTTTGCCATCTCTTTGTTTGGAAACTTGTTTGTTAAAGATTATCATTCAAACAATTTTTTGAACGATTCCTTTGAGTTGCTTGTTCACCGGCTGTTCACCTTTTACGAACTTTTGAATTGGACAGTGAACTATATGCAACAGCGGGTTTTCCAAAACATTGACTACAAAACTTGGTCTAATCATAAAGATGGCAATAGCAACCCTCTTGTAAGTTCTCAACCAAAACGTGAAGACAAGGATGCTGGCAGGGGAATGCTATACACTTATTATACGTACGTATATGACAAAGGCTGGGAGTACTTGTCGTCTAGACTGCAAGTTAATGCCTTGACTCAAGAACAGCAGGCCCCTCAAGATGAAGCGACAGCATCCAAAGAACAAAGAAGTTCCTTGGAGCTGATACAGGATTATGACATAGTGGACGATTTTGCAAACTAAACGCAATCTCTTCACCCTCAAGCAAAAAAGAAAAAAAGAAAACTCACGCCTTCAAAAGGCAAACAAGCAACCCTTAGGAACAATTTATATTTATCACATTTGTATTCAAACATATAGGCTACTCTATTTTTATTCAACGTTTTTTTGTTTATGATAATAAAAATATGTATTAAGAATTAACGATTGGTAATTTTTACACAATATGGTATTATTGTTTTCTTTTTTGTGCAAAGACTCAGAGCAAAAGTTATAATAGGTATATATATATATGTACATGAATGGAATTTTCAGCGTTTACAAACCTCTATTGATCAAACTTTCAATATTATCTAGTTTGCTCTTTTCCTGCTTTAGTTTCGCACTGTTCAATTTTTCGTTTTTCAATTGTCTATATGATAAAGCAGAAACAAAAGGTTGTGCTATAGGCTCTGTTGCACCACCAACCCCATCAAACAAGTTTTTGATTGGTTTGAAATGATCAGAACCCTTTCTGAATGCCTGTTCTTGGATAAACAAAGAGGCATCTCTGTGCACTTTTTCTTCGACAAGCATATCCTTTTGGTGTTCTTCAAACTCTTTGGCAGGCCAGATGAATGGTTCGTCCATGTCAATAGTCATGATTTTTTGTTGTGAAGTTGTCAATTTCTTGCCTTTCGGTTGAGCCAAAAACACAGGTCTTGTCAACTGAACGGTTATATTATAAGCTCTCAACCCGTAAATGTGGTACAAATAGTCCCTCAAATCCAACTTGTTAAAAGTCAAAGGAACACGGAATCTGGCTTGGTATGGGGTGTGTTTGGCAATAGGTGGCAACAAAGTCACAAGTTCTCTTGGAAAATAACTCAATTTCCCACCGACTTTGAAATGAGGCTCGTCCTGCTCAACAGCTTTTTCCATCAAAGACGCAATCCTTTCAGCAACTTTGATAGGTCTTTTTCTGCCACCAATTTTTTTTACAGGTTCGGCACCCAAACCTTCGTTTAAAGGAGGTTCAAAAGTGACTTTGGTGTCTTCAACAGTGCCAGTAGTTGCCGATGTGGTTGTTGTTGCAAGGCATCTTTTGAAAACAGGCGTGATAAATGCCGTGCTCTGCAGAGGAACTCTCGTGCTTCTTGCTATTAAACTCTGCATTATATGGTTTTCGTCGTTTTAATAGTTTCTATCTTTTAAACTTTTTGCTTTTTCTCTGTACTGAATCTGCATTCCACATCAACGTTTAACTGCTCATGATCTCAACTATTCATCAATAGCCAGTAGATTCAAGATTGAACAAATTCATCGAAGCTCTGGAAAAAAAAAAAAAAAAACTTTTAAAACGGAAAAAAACCGTACACGGTGACACAAAAGTTTTAGTCACCTGACTACAGTTGCCCGACGCCGTTTATTGTTCATCAGTTATGTTGTTAGTGTTTTGTTTTTTTTTTTGTTTTTTTTTTTGTTTTTTCAATTGTCTAAACACAAACCTCCTCCAAGTGCAGAAAAATTTTCAGAGCTTGCTAACACACAAACACTAACTTATGGATGTCAGCCAATTCTATTCAAAACATCAAGAGCGAGACCTTCCAGCCAGAGGGAAACACACTAGGACACAGCTAAAAGTTAGTTTTTTCAAAGGACCATAAACTTTGTCGGCACCACATTTTTTGTTGTACAAAGAAAGAATAAAGTCTGAATTAAAAAAAAACAAAAACAAAAACAAAAACAAAAACAAAAACAGCAGCTCAGATAACTTATTTTTTAAGATCGCATTCAAAGTTTAAAACTTAGAAGAAATAGATACTGGATTTCAATTTTATATTTATTAGTATTTCAAATTAGGATTATTTACACGCCAGTAGTTACAAAAATCAGGGACTTTCGAAAACATTCCTTCAAAAAACAAAACATCAAGAAAAGTAAACACACACACACATCATGTCCGACTACGAAGAAGATAATTACATGAACGACGACCAGTACGATTTTTCTGATGAAAACGGTCCTATCACCGCTGAGGACTCCTGGGTTGTCATCTCTGCGTTTTTCCGTGAAAAGGGTTTGGTTTCCCAACAGTTGGATTCTTTCAATCAGTTTATCAGTTTTACCATGCAAGATTTGATTGTGGAGGATTCCAGTTTGATTTTGGAACAACCTGCTCAACACACGACCGAAAGTGACAATATCAGTAGAAAATACCAAATCATCTTTGGTAAAATTTATCTAGCAAAACCTTCGATGACTGAGTCTGATGGTGTTGCCCATGCAATGTTTCCTCAAGAAGCCAGATTAAGAAATTTGACATATGCCTCTGGTTTGTTTGTTGACATCAAAAAGAGAACTTATGAAGCAGTTGATGTACCAGGTAGAGAATTAAACTATAAATTAGTGGAAGAAGAAGCTGATGAAGAAAACGCTGAAAGTAACAAAATTTTCATTGGTAGAGTTCCAATTATGCTGAGATCGCGGTACTGTTTGTTGTACGACCAGACGGAATCTGATTTATACAAATTGAAAGAATGTCCGTTTGATATGGGTGGTTACTTTATCATCAATGGTTCAGAAAAAGTGTTGATTGCCCAAGAAAGATCTGCTGGTAACATTGTTCAAGTTTTCAGAAAATCAGCACCTTCTCCTATTTCACTTATTGCTGAGATCAGATCTGTCATTGAAAGAGGTTCTAGATTTATTTCCACTCTGCAAGTGAAAATGTACGGTAGAGAAGATTCTGCCAACAGAACCATTAAAGCTACATTGCCTTATATCAAGCAAGATATTCCGATTGTGATTATTTTCAGAGCCTTGGGGATTGTTCCTGATGGGGAGATCTTGCAACATATCTGTTACGATGTGAACGATTGGCAAATGTTTGAATTATTGAAACCTTGTGTTGAAGAAGGTTTTGTTATTCAAGATAGAGAAACCGCTTTGGATTTCATTGGTAGAAGAGGTGCCACAATTGGTATCAAAAAGGAAAAAAGAATTCAATACGTTAAAGATATTCTTCAAAAAGAGTTTCTACCTCATGTCACTCAATTGGAAGGTTTTGAAGGGAGAAAGGCCTTTTTCTTAGGGTACATGGTCAACCGTTTGTTACTATGTGCTTTGGATCGTAAAGACCAAGATGACAGAGACCATTTTGGTAAAAAAAGATTGGATTTGGCTGGTCCATTGTTAGCTCAATTGTTTAGAACTTTATTCAAAAAATTGACAAGAGACATTTTCAGATACATGCAAAGATCTGTTGAAGAAGCAAAAGATTTCAACTTGAAATTGGCCGTGAAAGCTACCACGCTTACTGCTGGTTTGAAATATGCTTTGGCTACTGGTAATTGGGGTGAGCAAAAGAAGGCAATGACTTCGAGGGCAGGTGTTTCCCAAGTTTTGAACAGATACACTTACTCCTCTACACTATCGCATTTGAGAAGAACCAACACTCCGATCGGTAGAGATGGTAAACTAGCCAAGCCTCGTCAACTTCATAATACTCATTGGGGGTTGGTCTGTCCAGCAGAAACTCCAGAAGGGCAAGCATGTGGTTTGGTGAAAAACTTGTCGTTGATGTCCGGTATTTCTGTTGGGTCTGACCCAGTCTCTATCATTACTTACTTGAAAGAACTAGCTATGGAACCTTTGGAAGATTACGTTCCATACAAGCATCCCGACGTTTCCAGAATTTTTGTCAATGGTGTTTGGCATGGTATTCATAGACACCCAGAAAAACTAGTCAAAGCGATTGTTGGGTTGAGAAGAAGCGGTGAATTGAGTGCTGAAGTGTCCGTTGTCAGAGATATCAGAGAGAAGGAGTTGAAAATTTTCACTGACTCTGGTAGAGTTTATAGACCATTATACGTTGTGGACAAAAACTCTGATTCTGGTGAAATTGAGTTGAAAATCAAGAAAAAAGAGATTTATAATTTGATTGAGGCTGAAAATCAGGAAATTGAAGGTGGTTTAGATGATGACACGGAATTAACAACATGGTCTTCTTTGTTAAATAACGGGATGGTGGAATATTTGGACGCAGAAGAAGAAGAAACTGTTTTGATTGCCATGCAGCAGGAAGATTTGGATCCTAACTTTGGAGCCAATCAGGACGAAGAAGATCTGGATCCAGCCCATAGAATCAAAAACATTCGTCACTCGAGTACATTCACTCATTGTGAAATTCATCCTTCGATGATTTTGGGTGTCGCTGCCAGTATTATTCCTTTCCCAGATCATAACCAATCTCCTCGTAACACATATCAATCTGCGATGGGTAAGCAAGCTATGGGTGTGTTTTTGACCAACTATAATTTCAGAATGGACACTATGGCCAACATTTTGTACTATCCACAAAAACCATTAGGTACCACCAGGGCAATGGAATACTTGAAGTTTAGAGAACTTCCTGCTGGACAAAATGCTATTGTTGCTATTGCTTGTTATTCTGGTTACAACCAAGAGGATTCTATGATCATGAACCAAAGCTCTATTGATCAAGGTTTATTCAGATCCTTGTTTTTCAGATCTTATATGGATCAAGAAAAAAGAATCGGTATGTCCATCACGGAATCTTTTGAAAAACCACATAGAACGAACACATTGAGAATGAAACACGGGACATATGATAAACTAGACGACGATGGGTTGATTGCACCTGGTGTCAGGGTTTCTGGTGACGATATGATTATTGGTAAAACCACGCCAGTCAATCCAGACAACGAAGAATTGGGTTTAAGAACTGCCTTCCACAGTAAAAGAGATGCTTCTACATCTTTGAGAAGTACAGAAAGTGGTATCATTGATCAAGTTTTGATTACCACGAACCAGGAGGGTTTGAAGTTTGTTAAAGTTAGAGTTAGAACCACCAAAGTGCCGCAAATTGGTGACAAATTTGCCTCCAGACACGGTCAAAAAGGTACCATTGGTATTACATATGGAAGAGAAGATATGCCATTTACGGCAGAAGGTATTGTTCCTGATTTGATCATCAATCCTCATGCTATTCCATCTCGTATGACTGTTGCGCATTTGATTGAATGTTTGTTGAGTAAAGTCGCTGCTTTGAGTGGTAACGAGGGTGATGCTTCTCCATTCACTGATATCACAGTTGATGGTATCTCGCAGTTGCTAAGAGAACACGGTTATCAATCAAGAGGTTTTGAAGTCATGTACAATGGTCACACTGGTAAAAAACTAATGGCACAAATTTTCTTTGGTCCTACGTATTATCAAAGATTGAGACATATGGTTGATGACAAGATTCATGCCAGAGCCAGAGGTCCTGTGCAAGTATTGACGAGACAGCCGGTTGAGGGTAGAAGTAGAGATGGTGGTTTGAGATTCGGGGAAATGGAAAGGGATTGTATGATTGCTCATGGTGCTGCCGCCTTTTTGAAAGAAAGATTAATGGAGGCTTCGGATACTTTTAGAGTGCATATTTGCGGTATTTGTGGTTTGATGAGTGTTATTGCCAAACTAAAACACAACCAATACGAATGTCGTGGCTGTAAAAACAAGATTGATATCTATCAAGTTCATATTCCTTATGCTGCCAAATTATTGTTCCAAGAATTAATGGCAATGAACATTACCCCACGTTTGTACACTGAGCGTTCAAAAGATTTCTGAGTTTGATTGCATTTGATCAGAGTGTACACATCTATAAACCCGTGTAATAACGTATAGAAAGTATATAATGTACAGTAAAGAAAGTGTGTGCTTTTTTGTTGTTTTTTTTTGCATGATTCAGAAAAGCTTCGCGTTAGGGCTTTAATTCAGAAAAGACTCATAGTCGAAAAAATTTTAGGTCTTGCGACAAACGCTTTGGAGCTGTTATCTGGAAAAACAGAGATAGGAGCAGCTGCATTTTTTATAAAAACCATCTTGGCCGCAGCAAAAGAACGTTTTTAATATCACTTTTCAACAAATAATTTTCCTGATTTACACTTTTATTTACATTTGTATTTACACGATTGATTTACTCTGATAACAAATTAATTTTTCAAAAAAAAAAAGAGCATATGAATGTCTTAGTTTTCTATTTCTTGCAACTGTTCCATTATTGTTGGTTGTTGATCAACGTGGGCAACAATGTTTTGTTTATATGGGTGTTCACTACCGTCAAACACCTTCAATCTGGCCAACCTTGTTTTTCTTAGTTTGTTCTTTGGTAGCATACCACTAACGGCCTTTCTTAAAAGCTCACCGTAACCCTTTCTCTCGGCCATTTCTTTCATTGTCAAAAGTTTCAAATTACCAGGTTTCCCGCTGTGTCTCCAGTATGTTTTCTGCTCAAACTTCTTCCCTGTGATTCTCAAGTCCTGGCAGTTTGAGACCACCACGTAATCACCAACGTCTTGCGTAGGATGATAGATAGGCTTGTGTTTACCACAAAGAGTGATTGCTATTTGCGAAGCTAGTCTCCCAAGACTTCTTTCTTCCTTTGCAATATCGACCAAATGCCAAACACGGGCAAAGGCCAATCCGGTGTGTCCAAATTTTTGAGACATGATATCTTGTTATTATGTTTTCTGTTGCGTGGTGTATGTCGTCTGTGTTTTGTGTTTATGTATTTGTCATTCAAACCTGAGGCAGCAACGTTTTTATAACGAAGCTTTTGATGATCTTGTTACCATCAGCTAGCAAAGAATTGGAAAAAATTGTTCAAGTTTCTCAAATTGTCAGGTGTAACAGGGTAATAAAAACCTAAATTTTTAAAAGAAAAAAAAAAAAAAAAATGAAAAAAGATGAAAAATCCGATTTTGAAAAACATTGAACGGAATATAATTTTGTTTATTTTGGTGAAGGTTGGATAAAGGCTAGAGATACTTTTGTGATTGTTATATATCAGTCATTGCTCTGACCACAGAAACAGACGGCTATCCACGACGTCATTTAGCTCACAGGGAATTAATAGAGATATCAGCGTTTTAGCATTTTGTGAACCTATCAATCAAAGCATTAGAGCAAACACACTGCTGAACTTTTTACCGCTAGACTTACACGAACAAGCGAAATTATAGAGCCAACTGCATTTCATTCATACCGGGATAACAAGAATATAATATGTTTTTTTACAAAGATCTTTCGTTGAAAATCACACTTCACCCATCATATTTTGGTCCACAGATGAAACAGTTTTTGAGAACAAAACTGCTTCAGGACGTGGAAGGTACATGTACAGGTAAATTCGGGTACATCTTATGTGTGCTAGATTGCAATAACATAGAGATTGAAAGGGGCAGAATTTTGCCGAACGACGGAAGCGCCGAGTTCAATGTTAAATATAGAGCCGTTGTGTGGAAACCATTCAAGGGTGAGGTGGTTGATGGGATTGTGTCGACTTGTACTGACTTGGGTTTTGAAGTTGATGTCGGCCCACTAAACGTTTTTGTTTCTAAATACTTGATGCCCGAAGATTTGTTTTTTAACAGTGCATCTAACCCACCTTCTTACCAAAGTAGTGAACAAATCATCAGTAAGGGAAGTAGGATCAGATTGAAGATTGTTGGTACAAAGAGTGGTGTCAACTCCATTTACGCCATTGGTAGTATAAAAGAAGATTATTTGGGTGTTATTTGATCTTGCAGTCAAGTGTGAAAGAGAACAAAAATTGCGGGCATCTATTTACCAACCAACAATTCTGTTAAAATTCGTGGTTAATGGATTTATTTTATATGTATCAATAAATAAATCTGCCACGCTATCGATAAGAAAAAAAAAAAACTTGTTCTGCAAAGTGTAATTTTTTAAAGCCTCTATTATTCTACTCGAATCACTAGAGTTGGCAAGCCTGTGATAACCTGATGATTTCCTGGTTTCAACTAACCCTCAATTTAAAATGAAATCTGCTATCAAAGCTCGTTTTCTCAAAACACTTGTAAAGGATCTTGATATATTAAAACAAGGAACAGGCTCAGCGATTTTCAAATAATAAAACAAACTGAATTTTTTTTTATAAAAGAAACTAAATATGATAACGAAACTGCTTAAATACGTTCAACTCCAAAAAAAAAAAAAAAGTATAAAAAATAAAACTAGTTTCTTCATTAAACTAAAAATATCATGCTGGAAAATGAATCAAAAAAATGAATAGTCAATGTACAAAACTTCTGCGTTTTTCCAAAACTGAGATAACCTCTTCCCCCTCAAAACTGATAGCCATTATCAAGACGTGTTAAGCTTACTTGCTTTTATTTCCATTTCCAATAAAATTTTTTTTCAAGTCTTGCACAAGCTCTTCGACGTTCCTGTCCTTTTGAGTTTTGTCCATTCTGTTGATCGAAGCAAAACTAGGCTTTCCACCTGTACTCAAGTTGGAAGTGATTGGAGTAAATGATGAGTCATTTCTGGAAGCTTGAGAAAAGACATCGCTGCGCAAAGAGTCGGAGCTCAAATCCATTGAACTTTCTTGCTCAATGCTAGAGGCACTTCCATCGACAGTAGGAATAGCATAGCTAACTTTGGAGATGTGGAAATATCCAGCACCGTTGTTTGGAACCCATTCTCCAGCGTAGTAACCCTTTTTGATTGCAGAGTGCACAACATTAGAGCGGGTCAAATAATACTGGTCGTCATCTGAAATGTAAACAACGGTATTGTGCCAAGGGGTTGGGATATGTAAGAAATCTTCAAAGATCGGTTTCTCGTTATTTTCCAATGATTTAACCATCCTACATTTCTCATCAGAGATGACTTTGATTCCAAATTTTGGTCCGCTATTTGGATGCGCGTGGATTGATAGTCTCATGTGATGTGGGAAAATCAAATCAACCAAATTTGAGTATGCATCATTTCTTTTGATCATCTCAAAGGCAACTCTTGAAGCGGTTTTTTTGAACTGTTTTCTGGAATGATTTGCAAAATAGGGTAATCTTTTCAAGTCTTCTTCCATAAATTTTGCGAATCCTCTGTACAACAATAATCTTGGATGATTGGGTATTTTTACTTGCTCTTCCAACCTTCCGTCATCAGTGTCACACCCGCGCATCATGATTTTTCTGCATGTTTCCGAGTCCTTTTGAATTCTTGTTCCTGTGAAATGAGGCAAAATCAATGATTCATTCCATTTAGGATCATACTGTTTCCCAAATTTTCCGCTGTAAAAAATGTCTTTTAATCCAAAAAATCCAACGTGCTCTTCTTTATCAGAGGTCTCTTTAATTGTTTGATACTGTTTGTGTAAATGCTCGGTATATTCATCTACGACATCATCATCAACACCAATACAATCAGAGAACACATGACCATCTGAAACAATCCAAAATTTGATGCCTGGTGGGTAAAATTGAGCAACATCTTTTGCCGCTTGGACCAATCTGTGCAAGGCCATAAACTCGCCCATGTCTGGAGACACACCACCAACTTTTTCCAAGTTGGAAGATTTGCATGGGAAAGCAGGTAAAATGCATTCTACTTTGATATTTCTGGAAGTGAAATATTGCAATCTTTTGACAAAATGATTTCTGCCGCCTTCCAACCATTTATCATGCTTGACTGTGTTTTTCAAATTTTCAGCAAAAAAGTCAGCCAACTTTTTGTGAGCAGCAGGATCAATGCTATTTACTGGGTCTTTCGAAGCAGTTTCGGTCATATCTAGTCTTGACAAGTGCAACATGTGGTTAACAAACCAATTGCCAAAGTCATTTTCTGACTCAACCGAAGTGATAATACCTCTAATTTGTGACTCTCCAATTTTTTGCAATTCTGTGATTTTAACATCAATGCCTGGCAAATTAGTGTATTTTTCAACTTGGGAGCAAGATATTCTACATTCCCTGGTTTCGTGTTTTGTTGTAGTAAAATTGGCCTCTTTCAATTGAGATACAAATTCAGTCCAGTGTTTTCCAAACTGTGAAGATTGCTTATCCCTGATTGAGTTTAGCGCAAATGACTTTGCGTTTCTCGTATAAATACAAAGAAACTTGGAGTATGTGGACATCCGGCCCGCAGATGGACCGTGACTAATTTTATAATCGTTTGCAATTTGTGCCCCGCTTTCGCTCATCTTTACTCTTTGCTTGCTGCTTCTTTTCTTGCCATACAAGTATAAAACCTAGAAATACTCATTTTAATTCAAGTATCTCCGATTACTCTTTGGATAAGGCTTCTTTCTATTTATAACGCATTTGTGCTCAACCTTTTCCTTGGGGTAAAAAAGGTCTTACTAAACGATACTAATTTTAGGGCTTCAGGTATTTTGCTTGGCTATTTTCCTTTGCATATGCATGTTTCTGTTCTAAAATTAAGCAGTTGCACTTTTTGTGTCAAAATTAAAGCTGTGAACAATAGAATAAGCATTCTGCCAAGAGTTTAGTTGACAGCAATATGCACTGAAAGAAAAAAAGAGCTGTTAAAAATTGCTTATTTGTTCAGTCGGTGCCCCTGGCAAGAGAGTATAAAATAATAAAACTACCTTTAAAGCAAGTCGATCATTGTTGATATTCCAGAGTTTGCAGCCAAAAGAGCATTCACAATGAGACAAAATAAAAAAAAAAAAAAAAAACAGAAAGGTTGCCTGATCAACAGGTACCTTATAATGTGCCCTTTGTGATATTTTATATTATTTGTTTCTTTACTCCCATTATTAATTTTTGGGAAAAGCTGTTGTATAGAAGGAAACTTTGAACAAATGCCAATTACCAGACAAATTTACGCTGCTCTTATTTTCTCATTTTTTTTCGTGGAAAGTGTACAAAGAAATACCTGCTTTGAGAAGGTAAAGGTTCTTGAAAAGTTTTTTTTTGACAGTTGTATGGTATGTAGTTAAACTGAAGTTTTTTTTTATAAAAATGTTTAATTAATTGCTAAAAACTATCTCTCCCACAAAAAAAAAAAAAAAAAAGTTTTTTTCCATTGTTTATTTTTGGCTACATATTTTATCGTTATATATGAAGGTTGGTCAAATTTAAGCGTGTAATATGGGTTTTAAAACTAAACATAGCTTATAACCCTAGCTTATTACCCGCTTTAAAAAACCTATTTGTGGACGCCAAGATTATTGCTAAATAGTGGGTCATTACTTTATATATGTTGTTATAAAGTCAGCAAATGGCTGAATTGATAGAGGAATGGTAACAAAGTTAGTAACCATCTTACGTTATAGAATAACTTCTAGCAGTAACCCTATTGCTCCAAGCCACCCCAAGTTGCAGATTTATGAAAAGAAAATTCCGTTTATTATTTCGAGCTTATGGTCTAATTGTCCAGAACTTGCAGTATTGCAATTACTTTTAATTTGAAGCACACAGTCTCTTATCTGTCATGAAAATAACGCAAGCGATGCCATCAGACATACTAGTAAACACATTTTGAATTTTCTTTTCACAAGTAGTTATTCATTTTCCCTTTTCTTGTTAGCTTCTTTGTCTAATATATCAAATGCCTCGTAAATTTTATTCCAAAAAAAGTCAAAGTTCATGTCGTAGAACACTGTGACACCCTTGCCCTCGCTTATTTTGGATTGTTTAGTAACTTTGTATTCCTTTCTAACATATATTTTGCCCATATCCTTTGATTTATCATCTTCGACTGTGAACAGTTCCCTTTTTTTAAAGTTCAATTGACAGTCTGTTTCCGCATCGTACCATCCGAAAAGAGCAAATAGAGGAATCAAAACCAATGGATCGTGTACTGGCGGGCCCAATGCAAATTTTGCCGTTTGAGACTGAATGTACGTTTTTTTGAAAAACTGCAACAATTCGAAAAACATTTGTCTGACTTTTGGATTTCCTGAGTTAGTGGAACCATGTTTGGATGGATCCCAAATACGTGAGCAAATTTCGTCCGTTGCCAATGCCTTGTGGGTGATATCCAATGGGAACAAAAGAATTTTGTCCTTCAGTATTGGGTCTTGAAAGCAGCAATTCGCGGCATGGGGGTCCACGTAGATATTGAATTCGGCCGACCGATTTTCATTTCTGTTCCCAGTTTGCTCAAACGATCCACCCATCACGGTCACATACTTTATGTATTTTTTCAAATGTGGTTTATGGAGCATGATAAGTGCCAATGAAGTCAAGGGACCTGTGGAAACAAAAACTATATCGTTTTTATGTTTTAAGACTGTTTTTTCAAAGTAATCTAAAAATGCATTGCAGTCCGATGACACTTTTGAAATATCTGGCTCTGGAAGCAAGTTGGTGCCGTCTAGCCCCGATTCTCCATGGATTTCCTTGGCTATATACGTGTCGGTGTGGTCTGACATAAGCGATTCCTGGGCGCCTTTGAAAATCGGGATCTCACCAAATCTGTTCAAAATTTTCAAAACAGAGGTCAAGTTTTTCAAAGTGTTTGAGGGAGTAGAGTTCCCGTAACTAGCAGAGAACCCCAGGACATTAAATTGTGGCAACACTGTTGCCAAAAGGATCATCGTTGCGTCGTCGTGTCCTGGATCACAGTCCAGCCAGCAATTGATCTTTGACATTGTGTGAGGTTTGCCGGCTTTTTATATGGGAGCTTTCTTTTGGAATTTGTTCAATGCTTTAAAAAAAACTAACGCTCTCTATGTCTTATCAACTCACAAGTTTCATATCATATGGTGAGAGGTAAAAACCGCGGATCAAAAATCTTACAGTTCATAGAGCACGGCACGTGATACAGGATTTATCTAACCCGAAAGAAAAGATGGGAAGCGTACCATGGTTGGGTGATCGCTGATAAGACAGCTATCTGATGCGTATGAAAACACAAGAAATACAATTAATCAAAAACCTTGATTCTAGTATACAATATTTTTACTCCGGTAAAGCTATAAAACCACTCATTTCTTTCTAGCAGCGTCGTAGGCACCTTCTGGCAAAAAAATATCGTTACCTTGTAATTTGGCCATTTTGGTGTGGTGAACAATGTCTGTAGATTCCCATGGGTAGGCCAACCAGCAGTCTGGAACTCTTCTTGCGGCAATATATTTGTTTTCGTCTTCCAACAACTCTTTTGGCAAGTCTGCTTTCTTAGGTTTCAATTTGTCATGCAAAACAAACATTCCGAATTCTGTTTTTAGTTCTGGGTTTTTCGTAAAATCAACACCTTTTGCTGCGGCTTGTTCAGCAGCATCTTTTTCCAATTCGCTAAGAGCGTAGTGCAGTGTGGTTCTGGTGTCGTCGACTTCGTCAACAATCAAAATTCTTTTTCCGACCAAGTCCAGTTTGCATTGTTCGTAATCGATCCATTGGGTTCTTTGAACAGTAACACCAACTTTTTCTGTTTCAGACCCAACAGTGTGCAAGTCTTCGTATAGAGACAAGATGATGGCAAAAATTCTGATGGTTGGAATACCTGGCTCTTTCAAAAAAGTTCTCAAAATTCTTGCAGGAATGAACCCACCACCACCAATGGCAATGATGTGGTCTGGTTTGAAAAGCTTGATTCTTTCAGCAGCTTCTTGACACAATTGGTGGACGTTGTCGTAAGAGATATATTGTTTTTCAACTTCGCTCATGTTTTGCGGTATGAGTAGATTGTGTGATGCACTTTCGAGGGGGGTTTTAAGCCGTATGCTTTTTTTTATTTTTATTGAAGGGGACTCAATACGGGAGGGAGAGCACAAGGCAAGTGGATGTAATTTATAATTGCAAAGGTAAAAATAAAAAAAATGGTTCATTCGGCTAATGACACAAATCTTATCGTCTAAGATTAAACATACCTATATATATATATATATACATATCATCGTCAAGGATATATAAAGGATATATCGAATTGGATATTTTGCAAGACAACTTTTAATCTCGTTCGAACGTGATTAACATCAACAACAACATACAAGAACTAACCTTGCAGGGCCATGAAACGAAAAATTGCACTAAAAGACACTTACACGAGATTGCGATCGGGCGAGTAGAAAAGACAAAAAAAAAAAACAGGAAAAAAAGAAAAGTGAAAACGTTTGTCCGATAAGGAACGCGGGACTGAAAATGTATGAGCAGCAGATGAAGCTAGTACATAAACACGTTTGCTTAATTCGTGAGTGAGATGTGCATTGGATAATTGAAATCAAAAAGTCCACATTAAACAATAGAGATAGAGTGTTACGGTGATGTCACAAAAAGGACATGCGGGATGCACATATGGAGAAGACTGCTAATGGGCCAACCAGCAGCTTACACTTTATATTTGCTCGATCAAAGTCTTGATACCATTGGTTGCTGATGGTCTTCTTCTTTTTCAATCTCCCAATGTGTACGTTTGGTAGGTTGAAGTCAAAAAGCTCATTTAAAATTAAAATTAAAATTACTAACAGCATTTGGTGGCATCTTTTGGTGTCTTTTGGAAAATTGACCAAGCTTGTAGGACTAATCATCAAGGTGTCATAAGTTGAGCGCCATGATCTAACTTGTTTGCTTCACGAAATTATAAAGGTTGCTAATTTTGTGACCTTCTAGAACAATGGAAATGATACAATGATAAATAAAAACCGACCGATAAACGGCGCACAGATTATTCAGGTATTGTTATGTTCTTTATTGTTTATTTTGACTTTGATGCTAATTTTTTATGGGCTAAAAAAATATATACATATATATATATATATATTTCGGAATTTCCGAGCAAAAACACTTTGGGAACTTCCGGCAATCTACTTCTGGTTTGATTCCACGTGACACAAACACAAAGCTAACTAAACATTTTTTGACGCAAGCACACAAGGATACAATAAGCGACAGATAACGTTTGATACAAAGCAAACTCATCGGTATCCATTAGGAGAATTGGAGATACCCTTGTAAGTGTTTATCAAAGTTATAATGCTAAAGTACATACGACTGAATGGGCCTAAAACAGTTAGTAATGAGCTTCAAATAACAGCAGGAAAAGTGAAAATAAAGTGAAAACCACAATTGTTTCTCATAGTTCTTCATCACTGTAGGCGTCTTCTTGCACCAGTTCCTTGTCTATGTCAAAATCCCCGGTTTCTTGTTCAAGATACGCAGCATCGCTGCCTTTGTCGTCGTCCTCGTCGTCTTCTTCTTCGTCCTCGCCTTCTTCACCGTCATCGTCCACCAGTCCGGCATCGTCAAGTTCCTCCACATATTCAACGTCTTCTTCATAAGCCTCTGCGCTTCCATCTTCTTCGTTATACATTTCTTCTTCGTACTCATATCCATCGTATTCCTGATTGGCCCTGACAAAGTGTCCGTTGGATCTTTCCTTTTTTTTGTACAACTCGTTTCTTTGCAAAACAGAGTCCAGTCTTTCTTCTATAATGTTTAGTTTGTTCAAAAGACTTGCTCTTTTCTTCATTGTGGAATGTAAAGTGGACAAAGAGTTCATCAAGTTAGGCACACTGGTCAAATAAGCTCCGTGAATGATCAAACACCATTTGCACCACACTTCCAAAATTGAAGAAGAAGAAGAAGAGGAGGAGGAGGAGGAGGAGGA
>ERZ794936.567-NODE-567-length-16595-cov-33.525695_pt1 | contig 16595 bp, 11 predicted proteins | sample MGYA00511083_ERZ794936 | MGnify/ENA primary metagenome ERZ794936 (study PRJEB30137, sample SAMN04331409) | food metagenome | isolation source: Y2 must sample point D1 replicate A | place: Australia: South Australia | collected 2014 ... | reverse complement strand
TATATATATATATTTGTTTTGAAAGAAGTTCAAACTTAAAAGACTGTACCGTCGCTGTGCAAGTCAATTGGAGGACCGCCGTTGATCAATGGTCTTTTCGACCCGGCAGTAATTCTTCCACCTTTCCAAGATCCTGCTTCGATTAGTTGTGGAAGAGCCATTTCGTAGCCAAGATACTCATTCACCATTGGCAACAAGTAATCAAGCAAACCAATGGTCAAGCATCTCCACTCAACAATCGCTCCGTCTTCTGGGGTGAATGTTGGGATTTCATATGGAACACTGGCATTATTGTTCAGTTTTTTGGTCAATTCCATACCTCTTTGGAAAACATCTGGTTTCAAAGTGATTACTTCCAAATCATAAAACAGTCCACCATTTCTATATTCTGGTAGTCCAGTTTGCAAACTCTTGTTTTCAATAACAAACTTGTAACCGTATTTTTCCATTGGAACCAGTAATGAATAACACAACCATTGGGTTAATTTGTGGAAAGTGACAATTCCTGGAGACAAACCATCTTCACTAGTGATAGTGTCCAAAGACCACGCATCCCCAATGCTTTCTCCATCCACAGTCAATCTACCTGCTGGCCAAATAGAGGTCAACCCATCCATCAAAGCTTTCCACACCAAACTCAAATCAATGATGTTTCCCTTTGCAGAACTGGATGATGGAGATTTGTGTTTGTACAAATAATCAATCAAATTTCCTGGTCTTCCGTCTTGACCAAAAATCTCCTTGTTAGAAACCAATGCTTGACCCAATCTCTTGATCAAGTTCAATCTGCCCTCGGTCCCGGCCAATGGGTTAGTTTCAGAAACCTGAAATCCAGGCAAAAAATGTTTCTGCATATCCCACGATACCAATTTGGCACCATTGACTTTGTACGGATCAGATTGGGGATCATTGGATAAATCTCCATTAACAAACAAATAGTAAGAGGCAACAGCCAACCCTTCAGATCTCCCCGTTTCCATTGTTGTTGAGTTTGACAATGTTTCCGTGTATTTCCATGTGTTTCCTGCACCTGCATCAATCAGCACACTAAACATAAACAAATCAATCAGTTTTCTGCAAATCTCAATCTCGTCAACACCACTTTTTCTCCATTGACTGATCAATTTTTCCACTCTTTGCACCCCATTGCAATCCAAATGTTGCCATCTCCCATGTGGAGGAATGTCGTCATAGTTTCCTTGGGGATAGTCCTTTTTGATGACTTCTTCACAAACAAATTTCACAACATCATTCATCTTGTCCAGATTTAAGGCGTAGTAGTTCCCTTGTCCGTCAGTCTTGATTTTGTCAAACACTTTGCCAGTTGTGTCTCTGACAGAAGTAATGGATTTTAAATACGCTATTTTTTCAGCTCTGCTCTTGGCAGATGAGGATTGTGTGGTGGTCATAATATCCTTGATGGTTTCTTATTACTATGGTTGTTGTGTTTTTAACTTCTTGTTCTGATAACTTTGAACTAGATATCTATCATCAACATCAGCATCACCGTTCATTCAATTCAAACTCAGCTGTTTATATATACAATGTATATTTCTTATCAAGTGTATTATTGACATTCGTTTCCGTGTGTTAATTTACAGTTTTCAGCTTGTTTGTCCCTAAATACTCAAGCTGTATCACCGTCGGATTTAATACCGTTTCAGAAACCTCATTGCAACTCTATGTGTTGGGGCGTTCTTTTGTTTTTGATATTTTTTGCGTAAAACCTTCACGTGGGATCAAACGCACAAAAAAAAATATAAATCTTGGTAAATATTATCTCCGTCTGGTATAAATACGAGATCGATGAGAGAGAAAAAACAAAGAATCAGGATTTGTGACTATTCTTTGTACACCCATACATTTTATAATTGTAATTTTTTGTGTGTTGGTTTTTTGGTCATTTTGGTTTTATATTTTTGGTTTTTTTTCTTATAAAATATAAAACTCTACAGATTTGTATTACGTTTTTAGGAAAAACAAAGGTTAGAATACTGCTCCAAAAATGAAAAATGAATAATTGAGCAAAAAAAAATATCTTTCAGTAGCAGTTTCGTTTTTAATTTTTCAGTTTCTCATTTCATCAAGTTTGTACTATAATCGATGGGGAACTTCGAAGCTGAGACTTGTAATGCCTTTACTAGTTTGACCATATTGTCAGCTTTTCCATAATGTTCTATGATTGGATATGCATCGCTCTAACGATGGTGGGGTATCTACCTTATCGGATGTCTCTTTATATCAACAAATTCTTTCTTGCCATATATTCGTTTCCGTGATGCACTTCTTGAATTAACAAAAAAACCTCCTAAAAACCAACCACAAGAACTAAAAAAAAAAAAAGGTACCCAATACAAAATGGCTGACGTTGAAAAAAAAGAAATCGAACAACCACAAGAAACTTTCTTGAAAATCAGAATGACTTTGACTTCCACCAAAGTCAAAGAATTGGAACAAGTTTGTTCTTCTATCATTGACAACGCCGTCAACAACCAATTGGTCAAAAAAGGTCCAGTCAGATTGCCAACCAAAGTTTTGAAAATCACCACCAGAAAAACTCCAAATGGTGAAGGTTCCAAAACCTGGGAAACTTACGAAATGAGAATCCACAAAAGATACATTGACGTTGTTTCTCCAGCCTCTTTGGTTAAAAAAATCACTCAATTGACTGTCCAACCAGGTGTTGAAATCGAAGTTACCATTGTTGCTTAAATTTATTGAGAAATCTACTATTATCAGTGTATTCCTCTTTATTTATTTTCCCAAATCATCAACAGTACTTTTTGATTTTCAACTTCTGATCTAAATAATCATTAGAATCAAGCATGGCACAACTCCAAAAAGGTGACTGCAATTTTATTTGATGTGAGGATATTTTTTTTTGCTCACATCATATAAACACACGAATATGAATAACCCACTCTAGGTCTCGTACAGTTATTACCTTTTTTTTTTCTGTTGACTATCAGTGGTTAAACTTATGGTGTTTTTAAATTTATGGATTTAATTGATAGATTGTTATTCAGTATTCAGTAGTGGCTTATTTTGGAGACCTGTTTCATGCTTTTATTATGCTACTTTATGTATTATATATATCTTAATTCTTTGGTTAGATGGATCAAACAAATTCAAACAAGATTTACATGAGCTGTGGAAGATTGTAATGAGATCTGAGGTTCGGATACTTTAAGCTCACGTGATGGAAACTACCTTGTGGTTTTTAAACCGCGAACATTTTTCTCAGTGCTACTAGGTGTAAGCAATCCCAGATAGCAGCTACACTTGATGAGCTTTACTTTTTATGAGCAGTGAGCCAAAATGAACAAGAGTGTTGTTGAGAGCTTCACACAACCATCAAAATAGAGGCTTCAAAAAAAATAGAAAAACCATAAGGGCAAACATCATATAAGAATGGAAACTGAAAAATCAGACATCGAATCGAAAGAATGTCTTCTTGCAAGACACAAAAAGGAAAAGAAAGATTTACAGAATCAAGTTACCGGAATGAAAAAACAGTCTGGTGGGAACAAGTCGAAAAGAAAACAAATCAATTCTAAATGTGCTGAGCTAGAAGAGAGTTTGCAGAAAAGACATGAACAAGAAGTACGTGAATGGGAAAAATTTCACGGATTGGGTGAAACGAGCATTGATGACGATAATGAAGATGATGATGAATTTTCTCCAGAAAAATTATTAAAAGAGCTGGAAATAAGGCAAAAAGAGGAAGAACCAAATGAAACAGAAACCAGCAACGCCTCTAAACAAGATTCTTCCTCTGCCCAACAAGCACAACCGAAAAAACGTAGAAACCGTCAAAGGGAAAAGCTTGCAAAAAGAGAAGCTGAAATTGCCAAAATAAAAGAAGAAGCTGCCAAAGAGGCCATGGAGCAACCAGACTTGAAAAAAATGGAACAAGACACCTTGGACAAGATTTTTGCCATGAACAACGTTCGTCCATACGATATCCAGCCAGACGGACACTGCTTATTTGCCTCTATTCTTGACCAACTGCAAACAAGACACGTAGGTAAGAAAAACACCGAGATTATGGAACACTACAACATTCCAAATGACGTTGCTGCACAGGTCAAGCAAAAACCAATAGAACAATGGAACGTGGCCGACCTAAGGTCTCTAGCTGCAAACCATGTAAGAGAACATAAGGACAACTTTATCCCCTACTTGTTTGACGAGGCAACCATGTCCTTGTTGGACATCAATGACTACACAGAGGAAATTGAAAAGACGGCCAAGTGGGGTGGGGATGTCGAGTTGATTGCATTGGCAAACGTTTTCAATTGTTGTATTTCAATCATTTTCAGTGGAAGATCTACTTTGAAGATAAACGACCTGGAAAATGAACAAACACCCCGGAACCCAGAATTGAAGTTGGTGTACTACAAACACACATACGCATTAGGTGAGCACTACAACTCTTTAAGAGATGCATGAGATGATTGGTCTGTGTGTGTTTGAATATATATTACTAATTTTTTGTTTGGACTAGTCATGCGCTTTGAACTTACGCGATTTATAACATTCAGAATTATCGTTTTTTAAAATTATATATATATATATTTTTTTCATATTTTTTTTTCCGCCAATAAGATTTGTAAATAAAGTCAAAACTTTTTTTGCAATCTTGCTGCTCATCGCTACGAGTACTTAAGAAACAAAATGTCCTTTCCAAAAACAACACAAAAACACATATCCCTCTAAGCCATTGAGTAGAACAAGAAACATCTATGAGGTTCAGTGCAGTTCTTTTCAACAAAAAAATTCTTTTGGGGAGACCCAGCAATAACCTGACATCTGGCATTGTTGGTCTTGCAAATGTTGGGAAATCCACTTTTTTCCAAGCCATCACAAAATCCACATTGGGGAACCCAGCAAACTACCCCTTTGCAACAATTCAACCTGAGGAAGCCAAATGTATTGTTCCTAGTACAAAACTGGAAAATCTGCAAAAACTTTACCAATCAGATAAAACGGTGCCCGCAACATTAACCATATATGACATAGCTGGACTGATTCGGGGTGCTTCCAATGGTGAGGGACTAGGAAACCAGTTTTTAAATGACATCAGACATGTTGATGGGATTTACCAAGTCGTGAGAGGTTTTGTGGACGAAGACATCACGCATATCGAGGGGAATGTGGATCCTGTGCGTGATTGCTCGCTTGTACAAGATGAGTTGATTTTGAAAGACTTGGACATTTTAGAAAACTTGGTGGAAAAGATAGATAAGAAGAAAATTAAAGCCTCGAAGAACTCTGTTGAATACAAAGAGATGGAATTTGAAATTGCTTTTTTGCAGAAATTAGAGGAACACCTGTATAACGGCATGAAGATTTATCATTTGAAAGATGTTTTAAAAGACCAAAAAAGTGAACAGTGGACAGAGCAAGAAGTGGAAATACTGAACAAGCACAACTTTTTGACTTCAAAGCCAACCATTTTTCTCCTTAACGTGAACCCTCGCGACTACTTGTTGCAAGACAACCAATTCAAAAAAAGAGTGCAAGAATGGATATCCGAATACTCACCAAATGACCCGCTGATCTTGTTCAGTGCAGAGCTTGAAACAAAATACAATGAGTTTGGAGGTGAAACACCAGAGTTTCTTGATTACTGTTCCACGCAGCTAAACAAATTCAACACCTCTTCAGAAACAACACCAACTGCAACAAAAATGACCAGCTGCCTGCCCGACATTATCAAACAAATGAGAAGAAGCTTGAAACTGATCTCTTTTTACACCTGTGGGCCTATAGAATGCAGACAGTGGACTATTCGGGAGCAGTCAACTGCTCCAGAAGGTGCCGGTGTCATTCACACTGACTTGAAGAAAACTTTCATCAATGCCGAAGTGATGAAGTACGCTGATATCGAAAATCATTTACTCAAGCCTCAGTTCAGTGATTTAAGTGTATTAAAGAACATTGGGAAACTGAAACGGGTGGGCAAAACGTACATTATCGAAGACGGAGACGTATGTTTGTTCAAAGCTTCCAAGGGTAATTCGAGATAAATGCAGGAAATGTAAAAATGACAAGAATGAAGAAAGGAATAACAAAAAAAAAAAAACACACAAAGCATCTCTTTGAATGATTTCAGAGCGTTTGACAAAAAATTGGTCTCACTACGTAGTCTCTATTGAAGAGAAAACTTCGAAGAGCTGGGTTTATAGCAAATGGCCAATTGGCCGAGGATCATCATATAACATGTAAATAAAAGAGACACTGCAGCATTTTATTTTTTTTTGTTGTTTTCTTCCTTTATATGCGTTTAACTTTATATTCATTGACAGATTATGCAGGCAATAGACTAGTGTGCATGCTATTTCATCTGAAAGCATCATGCGTACGGTATCACTTGCTCTGCTCCAGTGACTTGTGGGTTCGTTTGCTGGTTTTTTGTTTCTAGCTTGTGTTTCAAAAATATTATTTGTTTTACACATTACGAAGAAGACTGTTTACTCAAATATAAGAGAATTGTTCAAGTAGGAATGAGAACAATGTCATTAGAGGCGGCGGGTTCTAACACTGACAAGAAGAAAAAAACTCATTTCGCGCGTATTTTCAGCGAGGGCATTTTTCTCAAACACAAGCGAGCCATTTTGGTGCCAGCATAAAAGTGTTGATCAATTACATGAGAAGTGTTGTTTTTTGTTAAGTTTGAGCCGTTAATCGTGGTTTTTTGCTTTTTGTTAGACGCATGCTGGCTGAAAGTGAACACTTCAGTATCTACCGGCATACGTTGCTCAAGCTATACCGTCAGATGATGATAGGATAAGAGAGGGCAAAGCGTTTATTGCATGGGAACTCTGGCTTGCAAGTTCAAAAATTAGTAGGGTGAAGCAATGGGCTGCAAAAATTCATTTTTACGCACAATCTGGTTGCAACAGAAACAAACCTCACCCTTGGTTATTTTCACCCAAACGTTGTGATAATTTTTTTCTTAAAAAAAAGTACATATCGGAATACTCTGGTTACCTCTTCCGTGCCCTAGCATCAACATAAATCCAGTAAATACACCTCTTGAATACAAATAAGTGTTTACTATCATGCAGTTGAATAAATAACCCTTTTTACAAACGGCCATTCAATTTATTACTTATGTTTACTTTTTGCCTTAGCTACATGCTTTTCAAATAAAAAGGGGGTCTTATACCTAACAGCTACTTACCAAGTTCAAAAGTAAACAAACCAGCTTACCTGGAATATATCCTCAGTTTTTGTAAGTGGATAAAGAAAAATCATTTTACACCAATTCAGTAAAACATACTTGATGTTTAGTTGTTACTCCAATCAGTCTTCTTTACCTTAGAATGGTATCTCATTTGCCACAACTTCATCTATTTTCAATGAAATCAGAGACCAATACACAAGGTTTATCACATGACTTAATAAAGCCGAAAGACCGTTGAAACGCGAGAGGTTTTCTCGAAATGACACAAGAATAAAAAAACGCGTAAAGAAAAGATCTTTAACGACATCTAGAACTATCATTGCATAGGTTTGAGTATTGATATTTGATGTGATAGACATAGAGTTGTTATTAGCAAATAACTTCCATAGGAGTTCTAAACAACAAACACAACAGGTAACGGAATAAGCGCATACCAAAAGAATCAATGTTTAGGCAGACAAAGAGAAAGCTAGTCAATAGACGTAATTTGGCTGAAGAAGATCCAACAATCAAACCCGAGTACCTTCTTCAAAATGTCCACACTTCCGGGGACGTAGCCTTTCAAGAAAACTATTTCAAAGAATCGTTTTCCACTGACCCATATGCAAACCTATTAAGTATGTATGAGAGACCTCCAATTGGGGAAATTATGCTTGAAGAATTTGAAGTATGGGCCATTGATAGATTGAAGTTGCTGTTAGAATTGGAGTCCTACCACCAAAGAAACAGGAGCATTAAGGAGATGATTGAGCAAAACATTTTCAAAGGCTTGGTCAGCAAAGCTTTTTCACCGGGAAACACCAACTACAACTTCAGAAAGGATTACTACTCCCACCACATCTTGAGATTATGTTTTTGCAGTAACAATGATTTGAGAAATAAATTCATCAGAGACGAGATCTTGTTATTTAAATTGAGATTTGAAAACATGAACAGTTCTGATCAAGAAAAATTTATTGCCACCTGTCCCATTTTGAAAGGTAAAAATATTGAAACTGTTAGTCAAGAAGAGTTGACGGATTCTATGCAAGAAAATTTGTTTAGGGTATACGGGAACAAGAAAATCAACAACAAAGTGATCAAGCTGCCCTTTGAAGATGTCATTGAAATGGTTGGACAGAGACAGGTTTATTTGTATAAAGGTTTTGCGTATTTGCCCGAGTCCCTCCAAATGTCGTACATTGTCAGCGAGTACCAGAAATTTTTGGAGTCTGAACTTTTATACACTTTCAGAAGCCTTCCTAGACTAAACGAGGACGATAGACTGCTACCGATCCTAAATCATCTGGGATCAGGATATATGATCAGTGACTATAACGAGCAAAACTCCGCCTTATCAGCCAGCGATTCCAATCTTACTCATTCAAACGTCTATGCTAGTGAGAATTTCGAAAATTACCCATTGTGCATGCAAAACCTATTGCAAGGATTGAAGCTAAACAGTCATTTGAAATACAACGGTAGACAGCAACTATCTCTTTTCTTGAAAAGTTGTGGTTTGGGTATTGACGAGGCGATGAAGTTTTGGGAAAACTCTTTTGCCAAAAAATACCCAATTGAGAAATTCAACAAAGAGTACAGGTACTCTTTTAGACACAATTACGGTATGGAAGGTAACAGAATCAACTATAGACCGTGGGACTGTGCGACGATCTTATCGAAGCCTAGACCATCAAAGGAGGAATTCCATGGCTGTCCGTTTAGAGATTGGAATGAAGATAGATTAAGATCCACTTTGAAACAAAAAAAAGACCCTTCAACGGGAGAAAACCTAACAAATCAACAGGTCAACTCTGTTGTGGACAGTTGCAAGCAAAACGACTACACAATTGCATGCACCAAGTATTTTGAGCTGACACACGCAACTTTGCACAACGAAGAGCAGATAACTCATCCAAATTTGTTTTATGAAAGAGCGGTCATGAGTCATAAAAAGGAAGAAGAAATTGATGCATGATTTGATAGGATAACATTCATTTGGCTTATTTTTTTGTTTTTTTTTTTTTTTTCTAAAAAATATAATCATAAATATTTATTGTACATATAGTATAAACAAACACGAAAGTATGGATAATCTAGCGTTTGAGATTTATGATCTTGATGTTCATATTCTTTTTTTTATTTTTATTTTTATTTTTTGTATTGTACCTTTTTATTCACAAAGGCAAAAAAAGCTGAAACATTTCAACAAAGTTTTTGCTCAAGCTTTTCTGGATTTGGTGGATTTAGCAGCTTTGGCTGGAGAAGCTTTGGCTGGAGCAGCACCGTTGACGGATTTTTTGGCGGATGGTTTCTTTCTGTAAGATTGGATGTAGAAAGAAATAAACAAAAACAAATAGGAGGTCAAGATCATGTATCCGTAGAAAGCAGCGTCTTGAGTTCCGTAACATGTTCCTTTGTTTGGCAAAATTCCGTCAAAGTATTTGTGGGAGTAAAAAGTATAAGTGGCAAAATAGACAAAAACCAAGTCGATCAAAAATTGGATGATTTGGAATCTAGTAACCCATTCTTTCCACCAAACTCTGATACCTTGAGAACTCAAAAAGTAGTACCAGTACATGACAATGTGGACCCACAAGTTCAAAACAATTGGAACCCATTCAACAGAGGTTTGACCCATCAATTGAGTGTAACACAATAGAGCAGTGGCCCCATGGTGGTAAGTGTGCAAAAACAACAAATTTTTTCTTTTCAAAATCAAAAAAACAGTGTCGAACAATTCCATGTATTTGGTCAAGTAGTTCAAATAGTAAAGAGTAACCAATTTTGGAGCAAAAGCTTGTGGAGAGCAAATAGACCAAAACAATCCGTGTTCAGTGACCATTGGGATCAATTGCTCAACCAACAACAAAAACAAAACCAACGAAACAGAAGTCAAGATCAAGTTGTGCAACTGAAACAAAAAGGACAGTTTCACAGGTCTGGCGTTGAAAGTTCTCAATAGAAATTGGCCACCGAAAATGACAATGTAGTAGACAATGATGACTCCAATGGCTTGGTACCCATTGGCCAAGAAAGTTTTGTTGTGAACAAAAGTAAAGTCTTCTGCTGGGTAACCAGTAATGCATTCAAAGGCCTTGGAAAACAATGGCCACAAGTGCAACCCAAACGGTCTTTGGATGCTTGGGTAGCCGTATTCGATCACCCCAGATTTGACGGAGTCGGAGAAAATAGACTGAATGGAATCCATCGTTGGTTTGTTGTTTGTTCCTATATGTGTAGTGTTGATTAGCTTGAAGAATTTTTTTTTTTTTTTTTTCTTTCTCTTCTGTAAAACTAGCTTAGAAGCTACACTATCTCTACACAAGGATATTTCCAATTATATATAAACAAGACTTTACAAACAAGTCTTTCCAAAAACACGTCAATGATTAGTTCCTTCAATGCATGAATCACGATAAACTTTTCACGACCGAAAAGAAAGATGGAAAAATTGAGATTTTCTCGAATTTCAAATACTGTCGTGTGTCGGTTGTATTTTTCTTTTCTTTTGCCCTCGTGCCAGCTTATGTCCGCTGTGAATATTCATTTGTTGAGATTTTTTATTTTTTATTATTTTTTTTTTATTTTTTTTTTATTTTTTTTTATTTTTTTCGGCTTCGAATGGAGTTTTTTTCCAGCCTAAGACATAAACAAAGAAACAAAAAAACAACAACAACAACCAGTGAGAATGACAGTGTAAACATCATCCTGGTTGATGAGTTGAGACTGGGTAATAAAATGAAGTAAGAATTAAAAAGATTAAAGCCCTGCACTCGCTAAGAGCTAGTGCATTATTGAAAATTTGAAAAGAGGACATCCTGTTGATTGTACTTGCTGTTCTCAAGAGCATCTTGGGCAGCGTGCGTTTATCTGGTAGTTTACAATGAAAAGCATTCCCTTTTCTATGTCTGAAATGTCTGTTTGTGTATAAAAAAAGTATAAATTTCGCATAAAAAAGTATAAACATAGTTGCCAAGATATACACCTTTTTTTGCTCAAGCCATCCAAAAATCGATGGAAGCAATAGTATCGTAGCCCCTGTCATCCTCATAAACGTACAAGATTTCCTGTGAGTTTGCTTTCAAAAGTCTGATTTTCTCCCCAATAATGCATCTGATCAAGTCCCCGTTATCGATTTTCCGAATCTCAATAAAGTTTGAATCAAACGCCAAGATGTAAGGATACCACATGGCAAATTTTTGAGGAACACCTTCCCAAAAGATGATATGCGACTCTTTTTTTCTCCATCCTTGTGAATTCACAAAAAAGGCAAATTCCTGGTAACACAGCAAGAAATTGTTGCCAACTCTGTAAATTTCCATTGGTTTTAACATATCTTTTAATGCAAACTCTAAAGATGTGTCTGCTGGGTCCAAAAGTGGTTCATGTGCGTTTTGTGTTACAGAAACAATTTGAAACCCTTTTTTGCAACCAATGCACAAGTTGTTTTTCAAAAAAGATATCGAAACAGGCTCGCTTTCAAAGTTCACCTCAGTGATTTTCAATTTTGATTTGCTCAATTTGTTATTGGTATTGCTTTTGGACATGAACCCGTGTGATCCACCAATTCCGGTTCCAGATGTTTTGCCACCATTCTTTGATGAAGACGTCGAATGAGATGAAGCATTGCCCCTAATTTGGTTACTCAACTCAAAAAACTTGATGACATGCGAAGAACCGTGAGCGGTAACAATAAGTTTTTTGTCGCAACATTCTCCCTCATTGAAAAAATTGACATGTGTCATCAACTCTTTGGAGTATTTCTTGAAAAACTGTAAAGAGCTGGCCGCAGAAGAGTTTACCAAATCGTTCAAAAGCTCCAACTCAAAACTGTACAGTTTCTTGTCCATCAAAATCAACAATATCTTGTACTCTTCCAAAACGGATATTTGTTGGATATTGGCTTTTGCTAATAACTTGATTGGTGCACTCAACATAACACGTTTTGTTTGCGAGCTTTTCTTTGCATTGCTCACATACAATCCAGAAGAGGTTGCAATGATAAATTTTCGGCCACTATCAAAAGTGCTCAACCCAACAATTCTGTTGGAATAATCAAAAAACTTGTCGCTGATTTTGTAAACGTTGAAAATATGGTTATTATCCAAAAGCCTTTGTTGCTCTTGTTTGATTTTTTCCAACAAAGTTTGCAATGCGGCAAATTGCGCACAATACAAAGTGATTTGATACCTTTGCTTTGCACCGTAGTACAAGAAAGTAATGGCATTCGATCCGGTGCTGCTGGTCAAAGGGGTCCCCGCTAAAGTGTTGGTACTGTTTGCATGTATCAATGGGGAGCCCAATGTCAGCGTGTTATTGCTGTGTTCGTTGGTGCTATTATTATTATTATTATTATTATTATTATTATTGTTGTTGTTGTTGTTATTGTTATTGTTGTTATTGTTATTATTACTATTATTATTGTTATGCAGATTGAACAGTTGTGAAGCAGTGTTGAACGAGGAAAGTGGAGTATGTGGGGTGGTTGGGTTGTTTGATGTTCCCGTGGTGATCAAAGTGGAATTGGTTGTCGATGTGTTCAGCGCTGTCAGAACTTCCAGTTTGTTGGTGCTGCCATTAGCAGAGGATTTACCAATTCCTGCTGCAGATTTGACCGTAGAAGCAAAGATCGATGGTGCTGTAGTTGAGGTCGGGGTTGCTGTTGAAACAGCGTTTGCCAATCCACTGCTGTTGATGAAGCTATCGTTGTTGGACAAAAAATTACTGTTCAAACCATTAAATTCTTGTCTTGGATTCAAAACACAAGCAGAGCAACCGGGGTGAGACCCTATATGTTTTCTCAACGATATCATTTCTTCTCCTGGAATGGCAAATAGAAGTGGCAACGGAATTGGTCTTTGGAAAACTTTGTGTTGTTGCCATTTATTCACTGCTTTTGCTTTCAAAAACAACAAGACATTATCCAAAAGATAAAATTGAATATCACCCACACTTTGGAAATTGTTGTAAAAATCGTTTCCCTTGCTGATTTCCTTTCTTGACAAAACACCTTCGTGCCTTATTCTTCTCTTTTCGTCGTTCAATCCCAAATTGACATATTCGTTTTTGAACAGAATTCTTTGCTTTAACAAAATCACATCATGTCTATCTTGCGCGGCCCCACTAGCTTTGTCAATTCTTTTCATTAACCCGCCCAACTGCTCAACTGCTTTGCTCAAATAATCGTAGTCTCTTCTATACGTTTTCGGGTCTGTATGCTTGAGAATTTCTTTGCACAACAAAACGTATCTTCCTGGTCTGGAAACCCCTTGGGAAAGAAAAGAGTCAATTCCGTGTCTCAATTTCGAACTCATCAAATCTTCATCAAATCTGGAAAAGTATGGGTTAACAGTTCTTTGAGTTTCTATCAAATATTTCGCATAGGGTCTACTTGCAATGTAGAAAACAAATGGCTCGAAAAATGGAATCCATTTGATCATGATATCACCAATACCTTCAATAATAGGTGCTTTTTTCACTCGTTCAGTTAAAGATTCCAAAAATCTTCTGTTTACTGAAAAAATGTCATTAATGTGAGCGAAAACGTGTTTAATAAAATTTTTCCTTATATCTGCAGGAATGATATTTGTTTCTGCCAAAGTCTTTATGATGTTGTCTCTTATTGTTTCCAATGATTTGATGAAATTTTTTTCTGTATTGTAAACTTCATAAATAGCCTCTTGTCTTTTGATTTCAGTCTTGTCCAATCGTTCCCAAATTTCTTTTGGTACAGAGGACAACCAAGATTGTTTTTCTTCACCACTGTAGTGGTTCAGATGGTCATCTTCCAATTCGTTCAACGACATGGTGATGTTTCTTTTCAAAACGGCTTGCGGTTTGATGTTCAATCTTGCTTGTTGTTCCAATCTTCTTGGACAAGAAATCGAGTAGCATAATCTGTCCTTTGTACAACTTGGCGAGTAACATTCTGTCAATATGGTAAAGACCCCGTTGATTTTGTTTACATTTGATGTGTGCTTGTTACTAGTGTTTCCAGAGCTTGTTGTTTCTGAATTCGACAATATTGATTTTGGTGAAGATATCCCTACTTGGTCTAGAGTGACATTTGATGAAACTTGGGATGGGTTTGTTGCCGTATCTGATGATGGATCAGCCATTGTTTCTTCTGAATAAAATTCATAAACTTCGTTATTGGAATTTCTCAAACGATGTTCATACACAACGTCATGAAACAAATTTTGTGCATCCAAGGCTCTTCCCAACAACAATGCCAAATTTCTGTCATTTGTCTTTAACATGGAGCACAAAAGATCCACAGCTTGAACTCCTTTGAAAGAGTCTCTATAAACAATACCGTCTTTTTTGTTTTCAGTCAACTGTATATATTTTCTAAATTTGTGTGCAACTTTACTCAACAAAGCTGGGTTGACCAGAGCCCTTCTGCTACTTCCACTAACACTACTACTACTATTATTAATGTGATTTTGACTGTTGTTATGATGTGAAGAAGTGCTACCATGATGAATGTGATTATAATGGTTGTGGTGGTGGTGATGGTGTGGTGACGCAAGAGTTGATTCTGTGACCAAACTGGATTTGGAAGTTCTTCTATTGGATTGAATGTTGGATTGAGAATGATTGTGTACATGAGTGTAGGAGTGGGATCTCGAGTGGGATCTCGAGTGGGATCTCGAGTGAGGAGAAACCAAAGAATTGTTTGAGACAATTCTGTTATGTTTTGTTGGATTGTTCATAGAAATAGCACTTGTTGGAGTGTTATTCAAAGAAGAATGTGATGTCTTTCTTTTGATTGTTGTGTTGATATTTTTCAAAAAACTGTACGAGCCGTTTGCATTTCCACTACTATCTCTATTTCCCGGCGTTTTATAATTATTAGTACTAGTGTTTTTATTATTATTATTATTATTAGTAGTATTATTATAATTAGGCATTGAAGTTGTATAATTATTGTCATTGATATTGTTATTAGTAGTGATGGTAGGAGCATTATCATCATTCACTGGAGATTCAGATTTCCTAAATTTCATGTGTTGTGCAATAAACTCAAAAGAACTTCTTTTCTTTACTGGAGAAGAAGATGTTGATGAAGAAGCAGTAGAAGATAACGGTGACTCATTAACAAAACTTTTATTATTACCATTATTGACCGTGTTGTTTTTACTATTATGTGCATTGGAAGAATTGTACAAGGACAAACGTCTTGCAGTTTTTTGTATAATAGGGTTTTGAGTAATACTGTTGTAACTGTTACTTCTGCTGCTGCTGCTGCTGCTATTGTTTCTATTGCCCACCTTCATGTTGTGATCATTATGTTTATCGTGAATAAGATCAACTTTATTCAAACGATCAATTGTATTATTTTTCACAATGTTGGGAGGAGAAGACAATGGATCCAATGATTCATATTCGTCATCTTCTTCCACCAATACTGTGTTCAGTGGACTCAAATTCAACAAATCCAGTGGGTTTGCATTCAAATCTATCTTTTCACATATCTCATGAATATTAGTTGTTGTTGTTGTTGTTGTTGTTTCTGTACTTGGTAAAGAAATGTCTGTGTTTGCCGTTATATGCGATGAACCATTGCTTCTGGGACTTGCAGACCTACTAATACCAAATATCTCTTTGAAAACAATTTTTTTTTGCACATCAGTCAACCGCTGATGGTGCGTACCAGTATTGATCGCAGTCATCAATTATAAAAACAATGAAACTGTGATGAAAGTTGGGAATAAGGGGAAGGGAAGGGAAGGGGAGGAATGAATGAATGAATAAAGGAATAAATGAAGAAATGAATGAATGAATAAAAGAGGTTGCTACCTGAGTTACCTCTCTTGACTTGTAGTTTTTCTTTTTTTTTTTCAAACAAAAAACAAAACTTTAAAGATTCTAATAAACTTTTTCACACGTTTTTTCGTTTCTTTGCTCTATACTCTTGCAATATCAAACTTTCTTTTCGTTATACTTCCTTGGCTGGTGTTTTGCCTGGTGAGTCTTGATTGTATGTTATATATACTATTCATATCTATAAAGAGTTTCTACATCAAGTATGAATACACAGATTCAAAGTTTTAAAAAATATCTTTATTCTAAAATAGATAAAATATATAAACACAAGTCCTTTAATCTTGAATTAATTCTAATATTTTGTTTCAAATTTACATATCTCCTTTCTCCTTCTTTTTTTTCCTAAAAATATAATTATTATGTGATATTTGTGATTTTTTTTTTTTCATTTTTTTTTTTTTGTTTTTTTCTTGCTTGCTTGCTTGCTTGCTTGATTGATTGATTGATTGATTGATTGATTATTTACTAACTTACTATATATTTATTTAATTATTTATATATTTACCCTGCACCCGAAACGCACGATAATATATTTTTTTACTTTTCTTGTAAGGCACATACAAACTTGATGATGATGATGATGATGATGATG
>ERZ794936.566-NODE-566-length-16625-cov-6.576041_pt1 | contig 16625 bp, 8 predicted proteins | sample MGYA00511083_ERZ794936 | MGnify/ENA primary metagenome ERZ794936 (study PRJEB30137, sample SAMN04331409) | food metagenome | isolation source: Y2 must sample point D1 replicate A | place: Australia: South Australia | collected 2014 ... | reverse complement strand
GAGACTCAGAATAGATGCTTATGCATCTATACAGTCCACCATTTAACATTCTACAATACACGCGAGAGTATTTTTCCCAAAGCGGGAGCAAATAACGCGCGTCCTGCCCCTGACGGTATACGACGTGTCGGTAAGATCTCATTGTGTTCAACGCTTATTTCCATAAAACTCCGCCTTCCGGAAAGCCCGGTGGAATTTAAATTCAGATCACACAAATCCGAACACCCAATTTGCCGCAGCATTTCAGGTATAAATTCAAGCTGACACATATCGCTCCACAAACGGTACACCTCTTCCACGGTTACTTTATTCATTTTTTGTTTTTTCGCCCGGCCGCCTCTCCTGCTTAGTAGCCCCTCACCGTGTATCCCGGCAAAATCCCGGACACGTCTCGAGATTTTTACCACTTTCGCCCACAAGTTGATTTGCTCCAATCATACAAACAAAACATTTTCGCAGATTTTGGCCTTTTAAGGACAGAGGATCAAATATTTGATAGACCGGAAACTACTTTTATCTCACAAAAAAAAGAACCTTGCTATTCCATAAACTTTGAGCTCGACACCGACAAAACCAGTCAACAAAAGACAATCTAATGCTTAACAAGAAAACTCTCTCCCTCAAGTTGGGTAAGTCATTTCAGGCCCCACCGGACGCTCCATTCACTCCCGTCGAGCAGACACTTCATACCCCCGTGGATGCACCTAATCAAAACTCATACTTCGCGTATCCAAGTCTGGGAAATCAGCACGAGCTGTCTTTCTTCTCGCAACCACAAGACAATGACAGCGACGATGTCATGACCGATGTAGACGAACCGCTGCTGGTGCCAGGGCCGCGGATGATTCGAAATTACTCCGTGTCCTTTACATCTTCGTTTGATCAAATCCTCATGAATATTTACTCCCACATATTGCTGCTCCCAACCACCACGCCATTTCTGGGATTTATCCCACCTCTGGGTCTTGCCTCGCGTGTGGCAAATGAGACCTTGAACAAAATCATTCATGACTCAGACCCGGCCTGTGGCAGTGGCCACTCCGTTTATGACGTGCAAGGTACCCTAAACCACGAACAACTAAAGAATGCCGCTACCACCCCTATTATGTTGCAGCTCATCCGCAAAAGATTGTTGGACTTGTGTTCTGCACAAAAAGTTGTCAAGCCAAAGAATGGTTCAACCCCTGCTCTGGCGGTGACTTCTGTTCAAATCGCCGTTCCCGCCACTCACAGTAATGGGAACTTTCAAAATAACTCGATCTACAGCGGGCTGGGATTGAGGCAGCTGTCTATCTCTACATTGCTGTTGAACGAGCAAAACACGACAAATTACATCCAATCTCAGTCCAGTCAGGCGGCACAAACAGCTGCTCTCGCTGGCTCAAGACTGCGCTCCTCTTCGCTCAATTTGCGCAAGCATTCTTTGACTCGAAACAATTCCATGAATGGCTCGAGTTGGCTCCATGTAGGGAACATGGCCAACGTGCGTGCGGGTGGCAGCTTGGGTATGAATCCAGACTTTGGCGCTTCTTCTGACTCCTTGCAGCTGATGAATGATTTTGTTCCTCACGCATTTTTGACTAGGCTGGGTAGTTCTCTGTCTACATATGGGCCCGGCGCTAATAGCGGTGCCAACTCCGGCTTCAACGCGATGATGATGGATTATCAAACGCCGCCTAGCTCCGCGAAGAGCTCCATTTCTCAGGGCAGTTCTTCGCCGTCTCTCAGCTCGAGAGAAACGCCGTATTCATATCTTCCAGCTTCTGCGGGCTCTTTTTCTGATAACGAGGCAAGTGGCTCTTTGATATCAAGAGCGCGTTCCTCAAGCCGTGGCGGGAATGCCTGTCCGTTTCCCAAACCACTCACCATCAATACCGATCTAAGTCAGCAAAGTTTCAATGACACACAAAACTTTGGGTTTGGCGGACCGATCAACGGCGAGACCCTTCACCTGCCGTTTGTTTCTGCAGTTTCAGCTCCTGAAGACTTCGAGTACTTCGGGCAGAGTAACACTTCTTCCTCAAGCACTGTGCTTGAAAGTGTCCTGCCGAATGTCAGTGGCCTTCGTAGTGGTTCGTTAGGATCGGACTTTCAACAATCGAGAGATTCCAACGGTGCGAAAGTGAATATGCCACTGCAATACAGCTTGAGTGAAAAGAAGAGAGACTCTCTCAAAATGAAAAGAGGCATTCATTAGAGGGCGGCGATTGTCATTTACACGAACCTCATTATAATAACTTTCCAATAATAAGCATTTCAGTATTTTGAGCAAAATAGTCCACGTAGAGAAGTATAAATTTCTTAGTCTGAGTTTTTATCGAGCACCTAACGTCTAACATTGTCAGGGCTGTTGTTGACTTAACTACGTATAAAGCATTGAGTCAGACTTTTGGCCGTAGACATACTCTTCCCGCCGCTTTGTCTGAAATGTTGATACCAACTTCTCTGCTTTGAGGATACGCGAAATTAGCACGTGGTTTACGCCTGCTTAGTGTAAGTGAAATTGTGGCAAATTGAAACGGGCAAACAGCTTAGCAACAATTCACAAAAATTCGCACGATGTCTCACCAGCGCTCTCATCGAGAGTATCAAATATAGCTGCCAAAATTCAAGTTTGTTGCCAAACGCGCTTTGCTTTAAGTACGGAATAGATCCTGTAAATCTCTAGTTTCCTTCAAAATCTTCTTAATAAATTCCGAGCTAATTACTGTTTGTCTACGACTTTCCTTCTTTTCACCGAACCACTCCTGCAGAAATGCTTTGCGGCTACAGCAAGCCTTCATCTCAGACGCGTGAACTTTGCAGCTGGTCAGCATCGGCCTCAGCGTGTCGAGAAGAGACAGTCGATCAATCAATATCATAAATAAATTCCCGAGAAAATATTTCTGAGTCGCAGCACGAATAAGCGCTTTTTTTCATCTCGTCGCACATATTGACCACAAATTTGATGAACAACAATGGCTTACATTTCATTAGCGAGCTCTCTATTGGCGGGATGCAAATAGTTAAAAGATGCTTCGAGCAAAATCGAAAGCTTTCGACAACGCACTCACGAAAGTCAGAACGCATTGTCAAGTTTCGAATTCCTCGACAAGAACAGCTCCTGCAGCACAAAACGCCTCCTTCAGATCGTTCCTTCACTTGGGAGATGGTCAAAACGCTATTGCCACACGAGAAAAGAGTCGTTGAGCCTGCAAATGAGTACGAAGCTAATGTGTTAAAGACATTCAATCACAGCCCAGATGATCTCCTCGAGGTGCCGCCCTTGAACTCCATTCCCAGCCCCTTTGTATACCACTCCACCGTCAATGGGGATAAAAGTTACATAACTCAACCGCGACTATCTGTGTCAAAGATGCTTACGAGCGCATGGTGTGAGTTAAGAAGCTTCTACGATATCTACGCGGGGCTGCTTCGACAGCCCCCACTGCCCAGTATGAGAGCCGGGACGAAATACCATGCGAATTTGGAGGCGAAGGAACACCCAAGACGCGACGAATTGGGATTACGCGCACATCTCGAAATGCTATTAGCGAAACAAACGATCGACGATAGACGAGAGCTTACGCGAACAACTGATGCACACGGCTTCGCCCAAAGCTGGCTTGAACAGACTGTGTTTCGGACTATATGTGCTAGTCATACGAAGGGAGCTAGAGAAATTTTCTTACATGGCTTTCTTGACTTGGCTCGTGGAAGGCTCGTGACGAACGAAAATGCTTTACTGGAAGGTGTTCTTATCAATGGAATCGTGGACATCTTCAAGATAGACAAATTCAACGCCAACCGTTCCTTCAACGACGTTGCATCGGATCATGGGCTCGACGAAGAGGCAAATCTAAATATCACAAACGAGATTCCAAATTTTGGCGCCCGCGAAGTCTTGGATCTCACTGTGGAGTTGCAGAAAGCTAAGAAGCGCATGTCGGAACTAGCTGCGGACCATTTTCTTCACATGAGGGATGTAAAGACAAGACGGCTGAACACAATTCCTAATCAGGCACTGGCTGTCAATGCAGCTAAACTACAGTGTATGTACTACGCTATTTTCCTTCACAACCTAGCACGGGATGAAAATTTTGCCTACGAGAGCTGCATTGAGAACATCAGCAGACGTGGGATTGACCCGGACGAGCCCATCAGTGTTGCATTGGCCACGGAGCTACTCGTGATTAACTTCCGAACCATTGCACTCGATTGCATACGGCTAGCCCGGGGTCAGAAAATCAATTTCGAACGCTTTGATGGTCATGCGCATCAAGAAAAGGACTACTCCTTAAGCCAATTCCTCACAGAAACCGAGTTGAGGCTGCTCCTCGAGATCCATCACGGAGATGATCTCGATATCAGTGGGTTTGACTTGAGACCTCTTTTTGCAAACTGGAGGATTCCGCTCACGCTTAGGTATGTTTCAGCAAGAACCGGCCAGGCCTTCAACGTCTTCGAAGCATTCGAGCCCTCATCTGTTTGCGTCGAATATCACAATTCCGTGAATCACACTATTATTGCGCGGAATCATTATCCTTTCGACATGCAAGAAATACTGCAGTCGATCCTGCAATCGAGCCAGTTTTGGAACGGCCAGAGGCATCCTACCCACACAGAAGACCCTTCGATGTGCAACTACTGCAATTTTAAAAAACGGTGCTCCGCAATAAACTCTGGCGTCGGCCGCAAGGCAGCGAAGCTCATACATGAGTTACAACGCTAAGATAGATAATTTACGAAAAAATGTATAGATGTTAGACGACATCAAAGGTAGTACCACACTAATCTATGGCACCACCTCTGCAGACGTCTGGGCACAAGTGCCAACCAACTAATTTTCGGGTTTCGTTTACCACCTATATCTTGAAATGGCACATATGTGGAGATAATTTCCCGTGATGGGAAAAATTGGTCGACTGTGCTTCTCGAATCTTTTTTTATCCGCGAATGAAGTTCGGTAAGGGCACTTACTCCCGGTTACCCGGCTCTTTAGGGCCAGCATGGGCAAGAAGAAATGTCCTGATCGAAAACGTTCGATACACAACACTAAACGTATCAATTGCGATCCATCCGTAATTGTGTGTTTACTTTATCAACGCATGTAAAAGATGAATAAGAGTTTGCGGAATTTATTTGCATAGCTCTCAAGCACCTATTATTCAAAATCCTAGAGCTAAGGGCTTGACCTCCGATAAAGCTCAATCAAAGTATATGACCTTCTAACAAGCACCGATCTCGGACTCATGGGAGAAGCTCATGAATGCCTTAACCCCACAAATCCAAGCCCCACATTTGATGATCCCAGACGTCAAAACAAAGCGCGCCTCATATGCGGCAATTGAACTGCTCACATAATGAACGACTTTTCATGGGAAAAGCTTCGTATCTTGCCACAAACAATTAAAAATTGGCAATCATTCGGCACAACAAAATGAGGAAGTCAGTTGATGCGTAGCGATCGTATTCGATTGTAACTACCAATTGCCACGTCTTCTTGAAGCTGATGAAAGGGGCTGCGGCGGGTGAGGCATCTGAGTGGTTTATGTACTACAGGGCTGCAAACCATGAGCCTACATCCGGAACCACAGATTCTACCGATCCCGAGTATTTCGTCTTGGCAATTTAAAGCGGGCCACGCGAGTCAACTCAATTTTTTTGTTCTAGCACGGCTTGTTCAAATGTTCGAAGCTTGGAGTTTGTGCATGATTATCAGCAAATTTATGTAAAGCCCTAATTTTCTCCAGCAACATTGTAATCGGCTCATGCTTAACGATAATTCGAAATTGAATAGGACTGATAGTCCAAATCAATGACTAGTGACATTCTAAAAGACCATACACATTTGACTTTTCATTTTTGCGGTCAGTAGCGCGGGTATCATGTTTCAGTTCCGGCTCCGCCCGCGGGCCGAATAATACTGTATTTTGCTTTAATCTATGTTCACAGCTATTTTCTCGCAGGAGCATGACGACAGAGCGCGCTCTAATTCGCCAAGTCCGAAATCTGGGGTCAGAAAACCTGCAGGAAAGAAAACAAGGGCCACGCACTCAGCCGGAGTTCTCGGAGTGGGGAGGTTGTATGATTGAAACCCAAATCCGCCCGTGTGGTGCTGCTCATAGTGATTTTCACATATTGATATAATCTCTTTTAGTATAAACAACCGAAAAGCGAGATTTGATTATGGCCTGATCTTACTCGGTAAAGTATGGGGCGGGTAAAAATCGGCGCGGTATCGAGGACTTGCCTCACCACGCCGGTTCGCAAGTGTGTGTTTGATTGGCTGAGATCACTTCCGAGGATCGCGTGTGCAGATTTTTACGTAATTCTTTCCCATTCCGGGCCCGGCGTCGTTATATAAGAGAAATTCCCCAGTTCGCAACCCACGACGAAAAATTTCTTTGGATCAGATTCAGTATCTAAATTATCAATAATAAAATGTCTGCTGTTCGTTCTTTCCAGCGTTCCGCCTTGAGAAGATCTTTGGGTATCAGAACCTATGCCACTGAGCCAGTATGTGTCGATGTAAAGAAGCAACCAACGCTTGAATGCCACATGTTTTTCATTACTAACAAAACAAGACTTTGAAAGCCCGCTTGGCTGAGATTTTGCCAGAAAAGGCCGAGGAGGTCAAACAATTGAAAAAAGAGCATGGTAAAACCGTATGTTAAACTTTTCACTTAATGTCTACATTGAATCCCCACAAGTTTGCCATTCTCACCGAACCAAGAATGATCGTTTTATCGCCCCGTTATATGCCCGTGGCATGAGGGACATGAGGGATGAGCACAGTTCAATTTTGAGTATATCAATTGACAACCAGTGTTGTTTTGTGCCATCACCTGACATTTCACAATTGTTGCTGAGGCTGAGGCTCGGACTTCATTCGCCGAGCGAAAATGCCGCAACGCGCATGAAGCAAGCCGCGACGATATGCAATACTGGGAAACGCGCAAAAATGCCGCATACTAACATAAACTAGGTGATTGGCGAAGTTCTCTTGGAACAGGCCTACGGTGGTATGCGTGGTATCAAGGGCCTTGTCTGGGAGGGTTCTGTGTTGGACCCAATCGAGGGTATCCGTTTCAGAGGCAGAACCATCCCAGACATCCAGAAGGAGTTGCCAAAGGCTCCAGGTGGAAGCGAGCCTTTGCCAGAAGCTTTGTTCTGGTTGTTGTTGACCGGCGAGGTTCCATCTGCCGCCCAGACCAAGGCCTTGTCCGAGGAGTTGGCGGCCAGATCCGCCTTGCCAAAGCACGTTGAGGAGTTGATTGACCGCTCCCCATCCCACTTGCACCCAATGGCCCAGTTCTCTATCGCCGTCACTGCCTTGGAGTCTGAGTCGCAGTTTGCCAAGGCATACGCCAAGGGCGCGCCAAAGGCCGACTACTGGAAATACACTTACGAGGACTCCATTGAGTTGTTGGCCAAGTTGCCAAACATCGCTGCTAGAATCTACAGAAACGTTTTCCACGATGGCAAATTGGCTGGTGCCGTCTCCAAGGACTTGGACTACGGTGCCAACTTGGCCACCTTGCTCGGATTTGGCGAGAACAAGGAGTTCTTGGAGTTGATGAGATTGTACTTGACCATTCACTCTGACCACGAGGGTGGTAACGTTTCTGCCCACACCACTCACTTGGTCGGCTCCGCTTTGTCCTCCCCATTCTTGTCTCTTTCCGCTGGTTTGAACGGTTTGGCTGGTCCTTTGCACGGCAGAGCCAACCAGGAAGTTTTGGAATGGTTGTTCAAGTTGAGAGACGACTTGAAGGGTGACCACTCCAAGGAGGCTATTGAGAAATACTTGTGGGACACTCTTAACTCCGGCAGAGTTGTTCCAGGCTACGGTCACGCTGTCTTGAGAAAGACCGACCCTCGTTACACCGCCCAGAGAGAGTTTGCATTGAAGCACATGCCAGACTACGAGTTGTTCAAGTTGGTGTCCAACATCTACGAGGTCGCCCCAGGTGTCTTGACCAAGCACGGTAAGACCAAGAACCCATGGCCTAATGTGGACTCCCACTCCGGTGTCTTGTTGCAATACTACGGCTTGACTGAGGAGTCTTTCTACACTGTCTTGTTTGGTGTTTCTAGAGCCTTTGGTGTCTTGCCTCAGTTGATCCTCGACCGCGGTCTTGGCTTGCCTATCGAGAGACCAAAGTCTTTCTCCACCGAGAAGTACATTGAGTTGGTCAAGTCCATCGGTAAGAACTAAACTCGCAAGCACTGACTTGCCATATCATGTCTATTTATTTACTGGTACATAGGTTTATACACCGATGATGTATATCACGATCACTTAAGCTTTCCATTGTAGATACAGTTCTCGCAATCTTGCGCTTCGCACCCGTGCACCGCCAAACAGTTATTGAATTCTTTTTTTCAAATCACAACTTGCGCTTGGAAGACAGTTGATGAAACATATGATACCTCTCCGTCGCTTCTCGCTGGCTCCCATTGCTCAGGCAGTGGAGAAAGCACCTCTGTATTCAAAGACATTGCTGCTACCGCGAACCACCTTTTCACCAAAGCTACCCAGTCCAGATGAACGGCAGATTCTTCTCCAGAAAACAGGGAAAGACTTATATCTCTGGCAGAAACACAGGAAGGATTTCAAAAAGGAATTTGTATTACATGATGGACCGCCTTATGCCAACGGGGACTTGCACTTGGGACACTCGCTAAACAAGATCTTGAAAGATATTATCAACAGATTTGAATTGATTCGTAATGACTCAAAAGTGAACTATGTACCTGGATGGGATTGTCACGGTCTTCCTATAGAGAAAAAGGCAGTGGGAAACGATGAGAACCTTGATGCGGTAGAAATAAGGAGACGGTGTAAAGAGCTTGCGCAGAGCATGATTGAAAAGCAGAAGACACAGTTCAATGATTTTGCCATCATGTCCGATTTAGACGATACATACGTAACAATGTCTCATGAATATGAAAAAGCGCAGCTTAAGATCTTTCTCAAGCTCATGGAGAATGGGCTTTTGTCAAGGCAACTCAAACCGGTATGGTGGGGTTGCGAAAACCAGACCGCATTGGCTGAGGCTGAATTGAGTTACAAGCCAGATCATCAGTCATTAAGCATATACGTCATGTTTCCTCTTCGGGACTCAAAACTCGTCTCGCGCCTTGGGGGAGACGTTAGCCTCTTGATATGGACGTCTACACCGTGGACAATCCCAGCAAACAAGGCTGTCTGCATCAATCGCGGATTCACGTATACGATTCTCAGGAATACAGAAACTGGACGAAAGGTCATAGTGGCAAAAGACCTCTTTAGATCAATTCTCGAGCTTGACCCGGCTTACAAGGAGACTGGTCAGGAGATCGGTGGCGACGAACTTGAAGGGCAAACATATGAAAATCCAAGCTTTAGAACGGGCGAAATTTTTCCTGTTATTCATGGCGACCATGTCACTGCGTCTACAGGTACTGGAATCGTGCATAATGCTCCTGCTCATGGTATGGAGGATTATCTAATTGGAAAAAAACATGGTTTGACAGTTGCTTCCGCCGTCGATGAAAGAGGTCATTACATCCGCAACAATATACCAATGGGATTTCAAGAGCTCGCGGACAAGCACATACAGTCCGGAAAGACGATCAAAAGGGTTCTTGAGATTCTCGAGGAAAGCGAAATGTTGTACAAGGGCACAAGCAAGTATACGCACTCTTATCCTTATGACTGGAAAGCCAACCAGCCTGTTATTCAAAGAGCCACTCCACAGTGGTTCGTAAATGTTGATCGAATCAAAGAAACTGCATTGAAACTGCTAGAAAATGTCACCTTCGTGCCCGAAAGTGGCAGAAATAGGCTCTCTTCATTTGTGCAAAATAGAAACGAATGGTGCATCTCGAGACAAAGAGTTTGGGGAGTGCCATTGCCGATTGTCTACCACAAAGAAACTCATGAGCCTCTCGAGGATATTGAACTTGTGGAACACATAGTGCATAAGCTTGGCGAGCTTGGCACGGATCAGTGGTTTGTACCGGAGGAAAACATTTCCAGATGGCTTCCATCACACATTGATGCATCTCAATTCTACAAAGGAAAAGACACTATGGATGTTTGGTTTGACTCGGGCACTTCATGGTCCACATTGATCAAAAGTGACAACGACCTTTCCTCTGGACGGCATTTGGCTGATGTCTACATTGAAGGCAGTGATCAGCATCGTGGATGGTTTCAGTCGTCTCTTCTCAACAGGATCATCGCCTCAGGTGATGGAGAGGAGTTCAAGGCCGTAGCCCCTTACAAAAAGATTATCACACATGGATTTACATTGGACAAGGAAAATGACAAAATGTCGAAGTCAAAAGGAAATGTGATCGTACCTTCAGATGTCATTTTAGGAGGCAAAAACTCCAGTATACCTACCCTTGGAGTAGATGGGTTGAGACTTTGGGTAGCATCCTCCAATTACACCCTGGATGTCAGTGTGAGCTCGGAGGTATTGAGGAGGGTTCTCGAAAACGTGAAAAAACTCCGAGTTACTCTCAAATTTATTCTTGGAAATTTGCAGGATTTTGACTCTCCTCAAGAGTATGATTGCCTCAGCTATCTTGATAAATGGGCTCTTTCACGTTTGTACAGGCTCGAAGAATCTGTGACTGCTGCTCACAAGACTCACAATTACTCGAAGGTTGTACGTGACATCAACGCGCATATGTCTAGTGAATTGAGCGCAATCTATTTCGACATTAGCAAAGATTGTCTCTACACAGATGCTAGGGATTCTAGACGAAGAAGAGCTATTCAAACTACCTTATTGCAGACATTGAAAACTTATATTGGTCTCATAGCGCCCATTCAACCTATTCTCGCACAGGAAGTTTGGGACGCTTTGAATGACAAATTGAAGCCCGAGGGTGCCCAATCACCATTTATGGCGCCTTGGAAATATTTTGCGGTTCCTGAAGACAATTTGAATACCGAGGTAGAACAAGAGATGCAAAACATATGGAAAATACGTGAATCGTTGTCTAGAACATTTGAGGCTCTCAAACTCAACGGACAGTTCAAAAACAAACTCGAGGCTGTCGTCTTGCTTTATTCCGAGAAAAAATCCAACGAATTACTACAACGCCACACAGATTTTTTGGAGGATTATTTCTTGGTTTCCGGGGTTCAGCTCCACGAAAAACCTAGCAACTTTCCCGAAAGTGCTCCGCTTCTGTCTTTTTCAGTTGAACTTCCCAGCGGATGCGTTGAAGGTATCGTGAAAACTTCTCCAAACTGTAAATGCCCACGTTGCTGGAAGTACACCGCAAAGAGCCAAAATGAGCTATGCGCAAAGTGTACATCCGTTGTTACATGTAAATAGATTGTTCTTTCATCGAAAGTCAAAATGAAGTGAGGTCCTTAAAACCGCGACATCAAAAAAAAAATATGGTTCAAAAACTTAGGGCCACTATTGCACCCATTTCAGGCGGAGCGAGAGAAAAATGGCTGCAAAAAGGTTACCAAGCTGTTTTATAGATAAAGACCGAAGCCATACATTGGCTGGCACAAATTTTCGTACGTAGTTTTCAAGCACATTTTTGTCGCAAAAGATGCCGAGAAATCATTGCCGCGCGACTTACATACAGGTCATGACTGTGATCTGAGGAACTCGTGCGGTCACCCGGAAACGAAATTGTGGGCACAATCAGACATACACCAATTCTCTGCACGATGAATGATTAATACGTAATTTGTAGTTCTTCACCACAATATATTTGTAAGCCACGTTTTAAGCAGCATTAGATCGTTGTGTCTTGGCTTACTTAATCTACAAGCCTTGATTCCTCTCCAGTCTTTCAGGGCCGCATCGCGACCATCGCCCCGTACCACTTAGGGCCAAGCGCTCTCGATATATTCAATCTGCCAAACACTTAAGCCAAGTATAGCTTTAAAATGCAAATCTTACGACTCATTTTGAACTTAGCAATCAATCTGCATTTTGAACAATTACTCGCTCGAAATCGTGAGTCATTGAGTGAAAGAATGCCATGGTGATGATAAGATCTTTTGGGCCGAGCGGATGGCATGAAGCGCGGCGCTGGCCTCGGGGCGGGAGGGGAGAAAAAAAAGCGCCAGAAAAAAAACAGAGTGGACTACAACTGGTCTCCCACTGTCTAACGATTGGTTTAACGTTGTTGCACAGGAATTTCATTTTAATTCACATATTATTTATAGCCTTTAACTGTGGATTATTGATGAACCTGGCACTTGAAAAGAAACTACGAAGTTTCCTCAATGATCGAAGGGATCTTCAGGTGCAATACACCAAGCTAAAGGAAAGTGCGGAAGACTTAGACCTCGAGTCGAGGGAAGATCTTCAGGCATTGTATGACTATGATCAATTGTATTATTCACACAATGCAATCAAGTCTTATTTCGAAGTGTCAAAAAGTGAATGGGATCTCAACGATAGACAACCTTTCGATTCATTCGCGGACTTAATGCCGAAAGTGGAGGCCAAGCTCCATATAGACGACCTATGCTTCCAACACCATGGGTTACAGGTGCTACGGAGACAATTAAAGGAAAACGCACAAGAGGGCGGTAAAATTGCCCACCTGATGATGAACACTTCCGCTACGCCAGAGGACTTGAAGAACATAATAGATGGTATTTTTTCGGAAATGCCAACTATTTCTGTGCCGAACTTGGGAAACTCACTTGCTGATCGTATGCCGTTGGCCACCAAGAAGCGTAAACAGACGACTGAAGACTCTGCAAATGTCGAAGATAATACCACTTCGGCAGAAGTGCTGGGGAAATCCCCAGATCACCGGGACAGCCGTGATGCCAATCCACAATCTAATGGCTCAACAGTTTCAACCACTGCCCCCAGATTAGGTGATGATATTGGTACGCCTGAAGCAGACAAGAGCACTGCCGCAGCTTCTGCAATTAGAGCAGGGGCTTTTGGGAGGCATGAACTTGATATTGGGGCACGTGCTAAAACACAAGGAACAGCCAGTGTTCCGCTCACGTCTGAGTCTTTGAAAAGTAAAGTTGCTCCTCTTGCGCAGAGGAAAGGCACTCCCGGGAATGAAGTCTCCCGTTCAAAAAAAGCAAACACAGATCTGCCCTCGCGTGACATTGAAAGTTCTAAGCGGGTTCTGACTAAGGAAATGCAAACACAAGAATTACCGCCCTCGAAAAAGCTCAAAACAACTCATAGCCCGGGCTCAGATAGCGCTGCAGCAAATGCCGAAAAAGGCACTAGTCAGTCCCCGATCACAAATCAAACCCAGTCATCACAACCACTCTCTAACCTCGCCAAACAACACAAACCGCATCTACAGAATGGCGCAAAGAGCGTGCAGACCTTGGAGCCTTCCAGGCCTAACAGGCCTCTCACCGCTATGCTTCAAAGGGGTGTATCTTCGGAGCACAATGACAAGTATACCACTGCGACGAATGCAGAATTTGTTAAGGGGCCAGTAAAATTCAAGAAACCATCCGCGGTAACAGCAGCAGAAGCAAAGCATGATGCGAAGGAAACTGGAAACGCAAGCAAAGGTATTGGGTTAGCACCAACCCCCGAGAAACCCGCTTCCGAGAAGAGCTCATTTGCTCAATTTTCAACTTGGAGTAAGGACTATGTTCGTTGTATTGTAAATGCCGCCGCAGCTCAGCCATCCGCACCGGCAAAGGCAATACAGCTGGCTTTGGAAGAAAAGTTCAAGGTACGAATCAGAACTGATGAAGCTGAAATGCTTCGCCTGCACTACGGTCTTTGCGAATCTACTCAGGAAAAGTATGCATACTACATTCAGACATTTCACCTGGTGGCCACACAATTCAGCCAGAAAAGATCTCAGTATGTTACTGTGCCTTGGACCGAGATGAGAATCCAATTTGCTCGGGCTTCGCGTTTACAGCTTGAAGATTGGGATTTGAAGGGGAGGTTTCACTTGTTTCTCCTCCACCGGCGCGTTTACGGATCACAAGGCGAACCGTCGTCTAACTTTCAAGACGAGGTTGAAGCCTATAAGAAGAAAGTCGCATTTCGAAAATCCTCTTCTTTCTTGAAAAGCAGCAGCACGGAAGCATCGCAAAGTTCCCCTCCAGCCACATCCTCTGTGACACTCTCGCCACATATTGGCAGTGCGCAAGATGTCATCAAAACACGTGAGGATGAAGTTTGGACACCCGCTCTTTTCAAAGCGTTGGTCGACGGTTATTGCTTAGTGGCGCCTGAAACACCCAACAAAGCGTTGGCGTTGGCTGAATTCATTCGTTTGAAGACAAATGTCAAAGTTGATGTGCATCACATTCTCGAAAAATCTAAGACAAAAGAATTTCTCGGCGAGGTCAGAAAAAGACGTCCTAACGAGAACGAAGAATCGATCGGAAAGTTGTCTGCTTACGCCAACAATCAATCAAGACCCGATGTCATATTGTCTGAGATGGCATCGGATGTACGTCCTGATTGGTATTACAAGTCAAAGTTGAGGCCTGAGTATTTGACTAAATTTTGGAATTACGAGAGGACAAAATGCATTATGTCAACAATCGAGTATGCCGACCGCATATCCCCCAACACCACGGTTGAACCTTTATATGTTGTCCGAGCGAAGGTGCTAGACTACCTCAGGATCAGGTTCCTTCGAGAGCACAAGATCCACATACATGAGGAGGCTATCAAAACAAGAGTCGTTCGCATGATGGAATTGGACATATTTGATGAATCCCAATGTCGTCTCTTGAATGACATAATCCACAAAACTTGATTTGCGTCCATACGACTAGCTTACATACTAGAATGAGAATCATGGGGAGATCAAACGGTGGGGAAATGAAATTCCTTATAGTGAACATATACCTGATTTATAATGTGTATTAAAAAGAAATGCTAACTAGACCACTTTTGTCGCAGTCTATTATGTATGTGGAGCCCAGTCCGTTATTTCTTGCCGCTCATCAATTGCGTCAACAATTGCGAGCTAGAGGAAGGAGGAGCTTGCGAAATCTGCTGTGCAACGATTTGATCCTGGCTTTTGGCAAAAAGACCTGGTGGAGGCGGGGTTGATGTTCTGCCTCTCTCGCTCATTCTCAAGGCATTGAGTTGTGATGCAAATTGAGGGGCCTGCTTTGGCTGCGCACCGAGCTGTCTCTGACCCTGCAATGAAGCTTGCGTGCCTTTAGAGTTCTGTTGCTGAAGCTGCATCATAAGCATCTGCTGCTGTTGTTGCGAGCTACCTTCATGCATCGTATCAAATGTAGCTCTTTGCCCGTTCGAAGCCACACGCCCTTGGGCCTGTCCTTGAATCTGCGACTGCGTCAGTTGTTGCTGCATGGTTGCTTGCTGTTGCAAGAACTGCTGTTGCTGTGTCAGGGGCTGACTCAGGTATGCCAAGTGGTATTTCTTCATTGGCCTCAACAAGAACTTTTCAATCACGTGAATGGCCAAGAGTTTCTCCTCTGTCAAAGATGTGCTCCTTGCCTGACTGGAGTTCTCATCGTAATGAAAGAATGGTGCTATATTCGAAGGGTCGCTCAAGTTGTCGAAATGCACTTTGAGCTTCTGGTTTGAATCGGATAACGTTCTCAACCTGTCGCTGCAGTCGTCAACAAAGGTAAGCACTGAGTTGTCCTCCAAATCCACGTCATCGGGCAAGGTTCCGCCGTCCTTGTTTGATTTCTTCTGTTTCTTCGTGTCCTTCTTTTGCGCTTTTTGCTCCTTAAATATCTCACCCAACGTTGGGAAGGCTGCGGCGTTGGCCAACACGGCATTTGTGACGGAGGGAGATGCCGTTGCGGACTCAGGGTTTACCAGAGTCTTAGCCCAGTGTGCAGTGGCTGGAAGCACTGGGGCAGCATGGCTCGCCACGGGTGTGGCATTAGACGCGACAGTGTGAGAAGTAGACGTGTAGCCTCTCTCGTCATCCAGCTGATTATCATCCTCGCTGAGATGAAAGTTTTGCAAATTAGTGATACTGCCGCTGCGCAGGCCGCTCATGCCCATCTTGATGCCCTGGTGTGTGGACAAATCCTTCCTTGTATAAGAGTCGGCCTCCTCGCCCGGCTCATGCAAAAACATGCAGTTTGGATTTGGGCATGGGTGACCGCGCAAATACGACAGACAATACTTCGTTGTACCGTGCGCTGCTCTCAATACCCTGCCATCACACAAGGAGCCATCGAGCTCGTTGATGCATCTCAACGCATCGTCTTTGCGCGTGAAGGTCACGTATACAACGATGCTCAGATTCAGACTCAGCGTCACATGGCCCGAGGGAGATTTGCGATTCACCACTATCTTCAGAATCTTTCCGTACTGCCCGAAGTACTTGTCTGACCGCAACACAGAGTGTAAGTCTTCGGAAGGACAGGGTGGATTCAAGCCAGTGACATACACCAAATTTTTCTGCACGACTCGAAGCCCCGCCAAATGCTTCTTGCTTGCTATCTCCAGCTCTTTCTTTTCCTTCTCTTTCTGCTTCTTCTCACGCTCCCGCCTCTCCTTTTTGAGCTGCTGCGATCTATACTCTTCCGCGGTCAACGTCTTATATTCCACACTCTCATCGTCGTAGAGTCTCCTACATCCAGGACATCTGCCGTTCAACTCGGGGTTTTGTCGAATGTTATTGTAGCAAAACTGACAAATCTGGTAGCCGCACGGGCATGGCTT
>ERZ794936.565-NODE-565-length-16687-cov-6.249158_pt1 | contig 16687 bp, 10 predicted proteins | sample MGYA00511083_ERZ794936 | MGnify/ENA primary metagenome ERZ794936 (study PRJEB30137, sample SAMN04331409) | food metagenome | isolation source: Y2 must sample point D1 replicate A | place: Australia: South Australia | collected 2014 ... | reverse complement strand
TCGTTGTCCTTGAATGATCAAAAGCTTGTACTTTTCATCAGAAGTTTGATAAAGTTACCCGAATTGTTGATACTGGACGAAGCCTTTTCAGGAATGTCGATGGAAACAATCAAAAAATGCCATTTCTGGTTGCACAACTACTGGTGTGGATCATTGATATTGATAGGTCATTCTGAAAACGAGTTGATCAAAGGATGCTTAATTAAAGAGCTATAAATTGGTTAACATTTACCACTTATGTCCGACTTTTCTTAACTAATCGCGTTTACTAGCAAAAGGTAAATACCCAAGGTAAAGCCTTATAAAAAAAAAATTTTTTTTTCTCTTTTTAACTAGCAATCATTGAAATGAGTATTAGTAAAAAAAAAAATTTAAAATAAAGTTAAGCATAAACAATATTTGATATTCAATGAGTGATTGAAATAAACGCGTTTACTTATCTTTGATTGATACAGAAGGTATATAGAACTGACCAAAAAAAACAAGTCAAACATTTCTTTCACTTTCAGAAAACCTACTTAATATTTCGATACACCTAAACTTTATATATAAACAAAACATTATGCATAACGTGTTAGTTGATGAAAGTAAAGCATACGTGAATGAGAAAGACTCTGTTTCATTCACCCAAGATAAAGTTCCCCTATTACCACCTCTTGAAATTACCTTAGCTGAAAAAAGAGAACTAGAATATGGTACGCTATCAAACAAGAAGTATTTAGTACAACAAAAATCAAGAAACTTGCAACCACTTAAGCCTATAAAGTTTGATCCTCCAGGCATCCTTATATCTGTGATCACATACCTGAATTATTTAATAATCATTACTTTGGGTCATCTTCATGATTATATAGATTATTACTTGAACAGGGATAAGTTCCGTGGTATTTTGGAGCAAAACGGTATTGCGCCATGGTTCACTACTTTTGAATCCTTCTTTGTCAGAAGAATGAAACAAAGAATTGATGATTGTTTTTCTAGACCTACCACAGGTGTACCAGGTAGATTTATAAGATGTATTGAAAGAATTTCTCACAATATGAATGAATACTTTACCTATCCGGGCACAGAGCAGCTATGCTTAAACTTGAGTTCTTATAATTATTTAGGGTTTGCTCAATCTGAAGGTGTTTGTACTGAATATGTCATCAATAACATGGAAAAATGGAATGTTTCCAATAACGGTCCTAGAAATCTTTTAGGAACAACCTTGCTACATAGAGAAACTGAGAAATTGGTTGCTAAATTTGTGGGCAAAGAAGACTGTGTGATTACCTCCATGGGTTATTCCACTAATGCTAACTTTTTCAATTCATTTTTGAATAAGAATTGTTTAGTCATCTCAGATGAATTGAACCATGCCAGTATCAGAACTGGTGTCAGATTGAGTGGTGCTTCTGTAAAGCCATTCAAACATAATGACATGAAAAAATTGGAAAATCTGTTGAGAGAACAGATATCTGAAGGGCAACCAAAGACTCATAGACCTTGGGATAAAATCTTAATATGTGTTGAAGGGTTATTTTCCATGGAAGGTACCATGTGTAACCTACCTGAACTAGTTAAGCTTAAAAAAAAGTACAAGTGTTACTTGTTCGTTGATGAAGCCCATTCCATTGGTGCCATGGGTCCAACTGGTAGAGGTGTTTGTGAGTACTTTGGTGTTGATCCAAAAGATGTTGATGTACTAATGGGTACATTTACCAAGTCTTTTGGTGCTGCCGGTGGTTATGTTGCTGCCGATAAGAACCTTGTTAATAGATTAAGATTGGACCTAACCACCCAAAATTACTCTGAAGCTTCACCTACTCCTGTGTTATCCCAAGTATATTCATCCATGAAAATAATTATGGGTGAGTTGAATCCTGGCGATGGTTTGGAAAGATTAAGTAGAATTACATTCAATTCAAGATATTTAAGATTGGGTCTACAAAGACTAGGTTTTATTGTTTACGGTATAGCTGACTCCCCAGTCGTTCCATTGTTGTTATACACACCATCCAAAATGCCTGCATTTTCCAGATTAATGCTTGAAAGAAACATTGCCGTTGTTATTGTTGCTTATCCTGCAACTCCATTGACTGAATCCAGAGTAAGATTCTGTGTTTCCGCTTCTTTGATCAAGGAAGATATTGATTATGTCTTAAGACATGTGAATGAAGTTGGTGATATGCTATTTTTGAAGACCAGCTCAGGAATTGGTGGTGGTTCATTAGACGGAAAACCTCCAAGATGGAACATTGAAGACGTCATCGCCAAAACACCGGAAGACTGTAAAGATGATAAATACTTTATCATTTAAGTTGATAAATAAAACTTTTTTATATTTATAAGAAAATGTGATATGTGCTTTTTTTATTTATTTCATTTTGATGTATCATCAGAGATATGTATTTGTTTATCCATCGGGGTTAGTTACTGATCAATCTTAGTTAAATTAATCGCTTGCGATAACCATTAACATGCACAGATTTCAAACATTCGGATTTAAACAAATAATGTGTTTGTTTTTTCCCTACCCTTTTTCTTTATCTACATACAAAAGTGTAAACAAAAGCAACATAATAAATGTGTATTACAGATATAAGATAAGAGTTTTTACAAAAGCCATAGAAACATTATCGAGATGTCCTCTTTATTAACAATTGGTGACGAAGCTAAAAATGCTATAAAAAAATTCAGATTAACTACCAACAGAATAGATAAACCAGAACACATAATATTAAAGATAAATGGCGAACAAGAACTTTTAATAGACGATGAGGAAAACAACGATGAAGAATCAGATGATGGATGGTCTGATTCTGATGACGAAGATGAGCTTGAAGACATAAAACAAATTAGAAAACAACTGCCTTCTAATCAACCTAGATATGTGGTTTTGGCATACCCATACAAAAACAAAATTCCTTTAATTCTTATTTATTATAAACCGGATACTTGTAGAGATGAAGAAACCAGAATGTTATATGTTAATGGTTTAGAATTTATAAGCAGAAACAATTTGGTATCCCCAAATAAGATTTTGGATTTGGTAGATAAAGATGAATTAAAGAAGGAATTTATAGAGCAAGAGTTATAAATGTAGAAAAAAAAAATGTAACAAAAAAACATGTTTTTTTTTCCAAAAAAAATAATTATTTGGGAGAATTTTTTTTTGTGCAGAACTTCTTAAAGAGGAAATTTTAAATGTTATTATTAAAAAGAAAAAAAAAGTAGTTTGCACTATTCGTATTTTGTTCATGATCTTCTCTTTAGCATATGAAGTGTAAATTTTGTTTCCAGAGTTTATATATCGGAATTTTTCTAAATAATGAATATTTTCACTTATATATATTTTAATATATTTGAAGTTTTAAAAAAAAATAAAAGTAAATTAACCAAACCAATTACAATTAATTAATATATTTAGTCAAAATGGGTCGTATGCACAGTTCCGTATGTATACTTTAATGCCAAATATCAATAAAGGATCATGTTATCAACCATAAATCAACTTTATTATAATCAAACAAAACTGATATAATGAATCATTTAAGGAATTAAAATTGATAATACATTTAACAGATTTTTGTAAGAGAACATGAGTTTTTTTTGCTTCTTTTTTTTGTTAATATACAAGTATCTTTTTTTCTTTACATTCTTTATTCTGCTTTCATATACGAATTGTGTGTCTTTGATGGATAATTTATATTATTATGAATAACAGATTGTTTGAATAGTTGTTTTTTATGTGTAATACTAAAGCTGGTTTGTTTAGTCTTTTTAAGTCGGACAATGCCGGGTGATTCCTTAAACAATAGTTTTAATACTATGTGATGCTTCTAGCGAAGTAGTAATTAATTGAAAATGAATAGTTGCTTTACAATTTGTGATTGTTTAAATTCATAGTTGTTGACTTCTGTACAGTTTGATAGGAGTGATATCCGGATCGAATAGTATTTGTCAATGATATTTGTTTTAAATGCATCTGTAAGGTTTACTATATAGGCCAATGTTTTTTTGCACATAGTCTGTTTTTATTTTCTTTTAGCTAATGTACTGCTATTACTGGGTTAGCTCACATGTTTTATAAAATTGTAGCTGTTTTTACTTTGTAAATTGAAGAAAAAATGGTTTTATTCTATTAAACAATTAGTATTTTTACGTTTTAAGGATTGTATTATATTTAAAAAATAACTTATTCGTATCTCTCTGTATGATTATGATTTTATTTATCTATTTTTTGTTCACCAGTCGTAAAATGAACCAGTTTATAGAAGTTGAAGGAAATAAGAAATTTGTTGCTAAAAAAGATTAAAAAAACTATGTTTTTCTTTCGAAAACTAATCAATTGAGAACAATTGAGTTTTTTTTACTAACAATTATGTCTTTTTCTTCACATAAACATTATCATTTACAAACAGGGTAAGGGTCAATCCTCTTCTTCATTACCATATTCCAGAAACGTTCCTCACTGGTTCCAATTAACCTCTGATGCCGTTGTTGAACAAATCTCCAAGTACGCCAGAAAGGGTTTAACCCCATCTCAAATCGGTGTTTTGTTGAGAGATGCTCACGGTGTTACTCAATCCAAGATTGTTACTGGTAACAAGATTTTAAGAATCTTGAAATCTAACGGTTTAGCTCCAGAAATTCCAGAAGATTTATACTACTTAATCAAGAAGGCTGTTGCCGTCAGAAAGCACTTAGACAGAAACAGAAAGGACAAGGATGCCAAGTTCAGATTAGTCTTAATTGAATCCAGAATCCACAGATTAGCTAGATACTACAGAACCGTCGCCGTTTTACCACCAAACTGGAGATACGAATCTGCTACTGCTTCTACTTTAGTCAACTAAGTTATTTAAAGAAAAGTTTACTTACTTTTTTTTATTCAATACTTTATTTACTTTAAGCATAGATTTGTTATCTGAAACGATAGACAACTCGAACAATTTGAGATAAGTTTTTATAATCTCATTATATATACATTTAATATATTAGTTTCTTTCTCAAATTGAACTATAATAAAAAAAAAACAAACAGATTAATTAATTAGGAATATACAAAAATATGAGTTTAATTTTCACTTTTCTTTCTTTTTTTTTTTTCAAATTTTTGTAATGGTTTATAATGTTCGTTTTTACTAGGCATTTCAATTTTTCAGCCTTGTTTTTTTTTTTTTTTTTCAAATTTAAAGTTGAAACTTAGATTGAAATATAATCAAATCATTCCCTGAACAACCTTTGATATATTGGGATATGTCTATAAGAGTCAATGTGGATTCTACATTAGGAGGGGTTAAACTCATATTGAATGGGTACAAAAACCTTTGTATTCAATATAGACGCCATGGCAATACAGATTTCCACAAAGAAGCTTTTGAATCTATGAAAAAAACAGTGAAGTATGAACTTGATGATATGCTGAACAGAAATCTGTTTGTAAACAGTGGACATGTTAAAAAAACATTCAACATGGATCACTTCCAACCAAAGGCTAGCAAAAATTTCAAAAGAAGGGTACTGGAGGACTCATTCTTCAATGCATCTAAAAATCTAGCAGATGACATCAAAGTTAATGAAGAGGTAACTTTGAAAACAGAAAACTACGAACTAATCACGGACATGAACATGCTTGCGCATGCTTATGAAAATAAATTCAATGAAGAATTGATTAAACAAATAATCTTGGAAAAGAACAAAAGAACAAATGTTTTTTCAGCAGCTTTCAACAAGAAACCCTTATTAAAAAGAATCAAAGAGCATTTGGATATTGCAAAAGAAAATAGCCATTATGTTCCAAAGCATTTAGAGGCTTTTTTTTTTATCTATTTGAAGTTTTTGAACCGCCAGTACCAGGCACTGCATCATCCTTTACTTGAATTCGATTATCCAAAAACAAACACTAATGTCATTCCATATAAACTAAGAAAACAGTCCAGTAGATTGATGAAGACTATTCCTATACAAGGAAACCCTCTGGAACTTCATAAATTGGGGATACTAAGATTGCAGCACATAATTGATAGATTACAACATGGACCTTCCGTAAGATTTTCAAGTTTTCAGTCTCCAATAAAAAATATACATTATTGCATACCCGCAACAGATAAAAACAAACCTGATGACAAGATATTCACAATTTACTATGAAAGAATGAGATACCAATCACATCTGTGGGAGGCAAATTATAGAAGTACTCTATTTGCATCTTTACCGGAAATAAGAAATGCATTTTTACCTGAAATAGGAGAGAAAGTACCCAAAGATGTTGATTACAAACACTTGTTTTTTGACGGAGAGTTTGACTCCACTAAGAATGAAAATTTAGAGATATACAATGATATTAAAAAACATCAATTTGATGAAAGAGCCAAGTTTGGTGGATTTTTGTCACCAAAAGAATTGACTTTGTTATACATAGACGCATTTGAGAGAGATCATCAAAACTTGTTGAAATTGAAGGCAAAATACGATAAACTTGATTTGGATAGGGTTGATCCATATGTAAAAAAAAAGGAGTTGCTATGCCAATTAGTACAAAATGACTTGATTAGTGATATGAATACATACTCTTCTATTGGATTTGTGCTCTATAGGTTTATGAAACATGTTAAGTTTCTACACATTAAGTATTATCATGATCAAATAAAGTGACATCCTTGTTTTCTTTTATGATGATACTGTCATTGTCCTCGTTCATTGAAACATCAGGTGTAGTATATACGCTGTTGTTAGCCTCCTCACTATCTTTTATAGCTATATCATTAAGTCTTTTGATAATATCATATTCATTTAGTTTATCATCCCAAAGTTCTATTTTATTTTCGTTTTTTTCTGCAATATCTTGTAAAGCATTGATCATAGATGAGTATTCTCTATTGATCAAAAGCTCATCAACTTCTTTTATTTGTATAAGCATGTAATTGTTCTTTATATAGCAAGTTTTTGAACAAAACTTTTTGTTGTAGTATAAAAAATCGTTTTGATTTTCATTCAATATGCTAGTCCAGTTGATCTTGGCGCTATCAAAAGGGTCTATGGTCTTTAAAAGAGTGGAATTTCTTCTTGTGTGTACTTTTTCTTTGCATAGCAAATACCCACACTTGTTTTCATTACAATTTCTTTCAACAATGACATCCTGAATGAAGGAATCGTTGATTATTCTCGAGATATAGTTGATATCTTTGGTGTTACTTTCGTAGTCGGAGAAATGGAGTATAAGATCCAAAAGAAGGGTTTTGTATGTTTTGTTTGTGTTGATTATATTGCTGATATCACTGCTGATATAATTATTCATTATGGAGTTCTTATAAGCTACCGGAATGTGTTTAATGGGTTTCTAATAAGGTTTTTACCGTTTGTCTTATAGCCAGAAATATGCTTACCAGCAAAATATTAGTATACATTTATATACCAATACTGAGTTCACTTTTTCCCACCAGCAAGAAAAATTGAAACCTAGATTTTCAACCTATATATTTTTTTTTGGTACCAGCAAAAAAAAAAACAATCAAGATTGAAAATATAGCCTGATCCATATACTACAACCAACAGCAACGTATCAAGTATAAGTCACTTATGAATAAGAGAAAGAAAAATAAGTCGGGGGTAAATGGAACTAAAGATTTGAAATCTATAGATATCGAAATAGAGAATGTGAATATCATTGCAGACACCAAAACGAACCAATCATATCTGAAAAATACAGCATCACTAATCCTAAATGGCTTCCACAGAGAACTCAACACAAGTAATGAGGAAGTGGCATACACAGAAGAAGAAAAGAAACTGACACTTTTGGAGAAATATAACTTTAAAGTGCCTTTACAGTACGAGTCCACGATGATGATAAGCATTGTATTGCAACTGAACACTTTATTATCGAACCTTTTAATGCCAATATTGAATATATTTTTGATCAAGAAAAGTAATGATGTTTCTGACAAATATCGAAGATTGAAGTTGCATTTACTGAACTTTTTTAAGATCATCATCATATCTCACATAATCATCAAGCAAGTAGACACATCGAGATTGTATCACATGATAAAGTTACAATCATACATGAAGATTTTTGCATTGATAAATTTTTTACAAATGATTGAGAAGTTGACTAGTACGATTTTGGTAGATATAACTACTGAGCAAAAAGACAAACAAAATAAAGATAATGAAAGACATAAAATGCTAAAATTTTTGATACAGCTGCCGATATTGTTCGTCAACTCATTAGTGATTATCATGCAGGCATTAACTTTCAATGTAATAATTAATAGCAAAGGAAACAACAAGTTGAATACTTTGTTGATAACCATAAGTTTCAACAAACTAAAGTCCAGCACCTTCAAAAGATTCAATGGATCTTCTTTGTTCCAAGTCTTTTTACAAGACAGCAATGACAGATTTCAACTTAACGTTGCACTAATCATAGTTTTAATAAATAATTACTTCCATTTCAATAAAATCCTCATATTGATTTTGGTAACAACCATAACTGACTGGATTCAACAGATATTTATTGTCAGGTACAATAGCATAGATTTAAAAGTATACGAAGCTTATAAACAAGTTTTGGTCCATGATTACCTCAATAACGGTATAATCAAAAGATTTGGTATGCCTGTTGATGGCCACATTGTAAGCTGTATAGTGATGCTTTATAGAAAAAACATAAATATCAAAACGTGGGGTATTTTTCTCATATTATTCTTTGCAACAAAGGTCACATGCATATATATCCTAGAAAGTTTGTTGCAAATATACGATACCGAAAAGGACCATACCATTGATAAGAACGTGACCAGATTCATTAAAGGCTTGCCTAAAGACACTGATGTATCTCCTAAAGCAGTAAGCAAAGTAATACGTTACCAGATGAATGGTAAGAAGATCTTTTGATTTCCCTATAAAGTAATATATATTTTTTTTCGGGTTGTTTAAATGATATATCCGATAAAAAGTTTTTATGCTATAAACACAATTTTTTATGCTTTGAAAAAAACAGGACGAATTCGTTTATTAAAAGTTTCAATATATATATATTGTTTATCCTATCCAATTTCTCCTAGCTTTAATTACTAAAAAGTAGTTTACAAGAACCATTTTCCGTTGGCAATATAGTCAAAGATGTTTATGATTAAACCAAATGTTTTGTCATTGGTGAACAAGCAACGTTCATCATATGCCATTAAAACGTACACCAGACAAATGCCTAAGCTAAGCACCTATTTCACTCCTAAGAGATCATTCTTCTATACCCCAACAATGCTGAATTTACAAAGAAAATCAGTTATTCCAGAAAAGGCACCTTTCAAGATTGATTTATCTGATAAAGAATACGAAGAAATTTTTGGAGACAAAACCCAACCACAGCTAGTCAAGGGCTTTGATGCTGAAAATGCCTTAAGAATAAAGAAAAACCAAAGACCTTTGGATTGCGACAAGAAAGTTGCTTATTGGCTATTTTTTGTAGCTTCTTTGGTATTTTCCATCATCATTATTGGTGGATTGACCAGATTGACTGAATCTGGGTTATCAATCACCGAATGGAAGCCTATCACTGGTGCCATACCACCTTTGAGTCAGGCTGATTGGGAAGAAGAATTCAACAAATATAAAGAATCTCCTGAATTTAAACAATTGAACTCTCACATGAACTTGGATGACTTCAAGTATATTTTCTATTACGAGTGGGGACACAGACTGTTAGGAAGAACCATCGGTCTTGTCTTTGTTGTTCCTATGCTTTACTTATTATACAGCAGAAAACACACTTCTAGAAGAGTTAATTTCAGACTGGTTTCCATGGCTGCTTTAATTGGTTTACAAGGTTTCATTGGTTGGTGGATGGTCAAGTCTGGTTTGGATGAAGATGAATTGATTGACAGAAAATCAAAGCCTACTGTTTCTCAATACAGATTGACCACTCATTTGACTACTGCATTTGTTCTTTACTTAGGTTTATTATACACTGGTTGGGGTATTTTACGTGAAAATAAGTACTTGAAAAACCCAGAGGAGGCCATCAAGTCTATTAAAATTTTACAAGACCCTAGATTGTACAAAATCAGAAATGTTTCTAGATTATTGCTAGTATTTGCATTTGCCACTGCCATGTCCGGTGGTATGGTTGCTGGATTAGATGCTGGGTTGATTTACAACACTTTCCCAAAGATGGGTGAAACTTGGTTCCCTTCTTCTGGTGAATTATTCAACAATCATTACCTACACAAAAATGATGATCCAAAATCCGACAAGATTTGGAGAAATCTATTGGAAAACCCTGTAACTGTTCAATTGGTTCACAGATACATGGCCATCACCACCTTCACCATGATCATGGCTGCTCAATGGTACACAATCAGATTAAGAAAACAAGGTATTTTACCAAGATCTTTGTCTAAGTCTATGCACGGTGTTGCTGGTTTTGCTGTTGCCCAAGTTGCTCTAGGTATTTCTACTTTAATCTACATTGTTCCTATTGAATTAGCCAGTTTACATCAAGGTGGTGCTATTATGTTGTTGACATGGTGTGCCTTGTTTAACTTCAAGCTTGGTAAGCCAAGATACGCTATTTTGAGAGCTGTTAAGATGTTGATGCAAAAGAAGGCTCAAGTCAAAGCTTAGATAACTTATTTATTTCATGTATATAGAAAAGAAATGAAGCATAATCAAACGATTATAGTGATTCAAAACAGTCTTTGAATTATTAGATAATTCAGTGTTAATTTAATGTGGGCGGGAGGTTTTTTTTATCGTGTCAAGCGCGTTTATATGTAATCTTGTTTTAACACAGACAATTTTAAAAAGTCTGGTGTAATAAGGAAGAGGCATAAAGGTATTTAGGATTAAAAGAAAGAAGAACAAATCAACCATAAAATATTTGCAAAATGGCAGGTGACCCTATTGAAAAACTTAGAATCAGACTAATTAATGATCCACAAACACATGCTGTGTTGAAGGAAGATTTCTTATTTTCTTTGACCCAATTCAAAGCTCTGATAGAGTTTGCCAAAGTTCAAACAAACACTGAAAATTCACCATACTTTAACAAGAGTTTGGCAGATGTGTTGAAAAGCTATGAAGACATGTCTGAAATTGCTTATCAATACAAAATTCACGAACAATATCAACATTCATACACTTATGACCCGGAATCTTTTACCACTTCTTGCATGCTTTACATACCGATCAGAATTAACAACGTTCCTATTTTGGCATTTGTAGACTCAGGTGCTGAAAAGTCTATATTATCATCCAATTTTCTGGAAGGTTTGAAACTAGATAAAATGTTAGATAAAAGATTTGTGGGTCAAGCCAGAGGTGTTGGAACAAGCAATATTACTGGAAGATTGCATCATGTCATGTTCACATTTGACAATGAGTTTTTACCACATTCTTTAACGGTTCTGGATTCATTAGGCTCTGCTATTTTAATTGGTTTAGATTTCATGAGAAAATACAAGTGCATCATTGATTTCAATACCAATAGTTTCAAAATCACTGGATTGGATGTTGAACTAAAGTTTTTGAATGAAGGCCAAGTTGAGAAGTATTCTAACAGAGTATTGAGTGAAGAAGAATTTAAAGAAATTTTATCATCTGATGATTTCAAAAACAAGAGAAAAATTCAAGAAGATAAACCTGTAAGTGAACTCAAGGAAGATTTGGAATTGAAAAAGATCAGAACCGATGACTCTCCGGAATTGAACAAAGGAAAAGACGAACCAGTTGCTTCTTTTGTAGCCAATGAACAATATGTTAAACAACTTATTGAATTGGGCTTTGATAAAATAAAGATTGTTGAGGCTTTAACACTCACCAACAATGATTTGGACAAAGCTGCTGAGCTTTTACTGTCACTTTAAGACTTTTATATAAACATTATTTGCCTAACCTTCTTATCCATGAAGTTACCTTTGTATTTGGATCGTAAGTATTCTCAGTCTCATCATCTTTTTCTGCTGTTTCATTTTTGATTGTTAAAGGCCTAATTGGAAACTCTTCTATGAACTTTCTTTCATGGATGTTAACACTTCCAGAGTATTTGATAAACTCATCCAAAATAGAAACCAAATTCCAGTAAGCAAATTTTCTAAACACAGCCACAATAAGCGGAGTAACTGTTTCATTTGTCAAATCGTGAACAAATATAGGATACTTTTCCGCATCAGTAACAATATCCATGATCTTGTATATCTCATCTACACCAATGCCAACAGTTTTATCTCTTCTTTTGACATCTTCATTGACTTTCTTTTTTTCATTCTTCAACTTCTTGTCTTTCTTCTTTTTCCATTTGATATCCCCAGAAAACTGCCTCAGTTCTATGTTATTTTCATCTATAAATTTCTGGTAATATGGTGATTCTTCTTTAATATCATACTCTTCAGGAAGAATAGTTATAATTGTTTTTAGCTTTAATGTTTTTAGAAATGGTAAATTTTCTTTCGTAGGAAAAATCCCCCTGTAAAGCCTAGGTTCTACTATTTGAAATTGTAAAGGTGTAGTGTACAGAGCTGATGTTCTGTAACTATTGAGTTCCATAGTTTGTGTGTCGATAAAGTTTATTGGTTTTATAGCAACACTGTTATATTTCCATAAGCTCTTAGTGTTGCAAGGAAAAAATGAGTCTTGATAAGTTTTTGAAGTGCTACAAGGATATGAATGTGTATTGATTTTGTAGAAAATTCGGATATAAGCATATTCAATTTAAACAATCAAAAATAAACATACAACTGCAATTAAACAGCTATAAACAAAGGTGGAATATATATGCTTTAATGACATAAACAAGGAGATATTCAACTTATTCCTTTATTTTTAAACTATAAAATAACATATAAGCATCCTTATTGATATATCCGCTTTCTCCGCTAACTTTCTTGATCTTTTCATCATCAAATAATTTCCAATTCCCATCATTCTTCTTTACTATGGAGGTGTAATGACCGCCTGTTAGTGTACCTTGATGTTTAGCAACTGCTTTCAATTCATACTGAAATGCCTTATCTGTTTGTAGCATCAATTCCTTGTCTCTGTTAGGTAGATCCTCAGGCCACTCGTCGACTTGATAATTGTTTTTATCGTTGTCGTAATAGAAATAATTCAAATCTAATTTGTTAGGATATGTTATCAAAACATTGGACTTTCTCAAGTTATTATCAAATCTCTTGAAATGGATAATTAAATTTCTTGGGAATCTTGTGATAATAATTTTTTTAGTAGAGGGCTGTTTCTTTTTACAGTGAGAACATTTCCAGAAATCTGAAGCTGTTAGGGTTTCTAATTTCAAAAAGTTCAAAAAGCAATCATAAATGGAGATGTTGTCAGCCTTAGCCTTGTTCAATACAGGGATTGGCAATGAAAGCACAGAAAAAGTTTGGTAAGTGGTCGATGTTTTTTTACAAACCAAACACTGTAATCTCGAAGCATATTGACCCATAAAGTTTTTGGCAATTATTGACATGTTATATGTGAAGAAATTCTCCCATTCTATAGCAGCTGCCAATCTCATGGGTAGGTTTTCTCTCAATTCTTCTTGTTCCTCAGTTAAAGCAGGAAGACGCTTTAATGTAGGATCGCAGTTATTTAAATCCTCATGCAAAATATCAAGTAAAAATTGCAAAAACTCTTGAGCATCTTGTTGTTTAAAATTATTGAAACATCCATTCTTTAATCCACAACTAATTTTAAAATTCATTGGAGAAATTGGCTTGCCGTTTTTTTTCAATGTATTCATCTTTGTTTGCTTATAAATCATTTCTAATAATTCAATGTACTTGTTAATGACATCACCTTTGGAACCAAACTTAGACTCATAGTTCACTTGTTTCTTTATCAATGCGTTTTTGTAGATTATAACATCTGTTAAATTCCCATAACTCAATAAACATTGAACAACTGTATTCAAATAACAAGAATTACCCAAGTTGACCAGCCCAGTTTCTAATTTGGCATGATGGTCCAAGTGATAATTTTCATCCAACAAATCAACTTTTGAGGAACTAGGTCTGTTAAAGATTTTCCAGTTTGATAATTTACTGCTAGGTTCCAAAGATTTGGCTTTATCAACACTGTCCAACTCTGGATATTGAACCTTGTTTTTTTGAGGGTTTTCAGTAAAATCTTGGTTGGATAGACTTTGTGATAATTTTCTGTCATTTACAACTGGTTCGATATTTTTGAAAATATCATTCAAATTGTCATACCTTACACTATTTTTATCTTCTACTTGTTTTGGTAAATCTGGAAGGGCATATTTATCTTGTTGTAAGGCTTGATAGTTTATAGGTGGTGGTGGCGGTCTTCTTTTCAAATAAACACTATCAGTCTTTCCGTCAGAAACTGGAAGTTTAGGAGCAGATGGAATAGGCGGAATTACATACTTTAGATCAGTGCTCACTTTACTTTTTAATAACACTGGCTTTAAATCCATAGAACTATGTTTAGGTGGAGGAGGGGGTGGAATCATAGGTCTAGCCAATGAAGACTCAGGTCTTGTGTCTTCCAGCATCAATGCTGAGAGCTTGTTACTGGTATTGATACTATTCTTTCTCGTTAATAAGGATTTTTTGTTACTCAAAAGTTGGTCAAATGAGCCATACTTTGATGTAAAAAATTCCACAGTAGAATCAGTGGTTACTAACTTGATATTCATTTCATTGATTTTTTCCACATCATTCATAAAATTAGAATTAGTCAAGTCTTTGATAATCTGGCTTGTCCAATTAAAAATTTGTTCTCTGGCATTGTTTAAGTTTTGGTTTTTATAACTTTGTAAGAAGATGATATAGAAGTAGATATCAGAAAATCCGTTTTTTTTTCTTTCTAGTCTTTCATACAAAAACTCTCTTATACCGTTTTTGAGCTCTAATTGAACGTTTGACCATGATTCTGTTTCTTCTAAATCCCAATTGACTAAACTGGGCACTATGATTTGATCAGATGCGTCTTCACTTATACTAGACTTTTTTATCACATTCCATACCTGAAGCTGAACAGTTTCTATGGGCATATCCAAAAGATTAATTAAATCTCTTTCATTTATCTCATAAGTATTCATTTGTTTGAGCTTTGAAATGGTGATTGTTTGAGATTCAAATTGGTTGTCTTTGAAGAATTTCAAACACATGGAATACATGGTCTTAGACCATTTTTCTCTATCATTTAGCACAAGTTGTAGTAAACTGTGGATTTCCATAGATTTCTCTTCAAAATCGTATTTCTTTTCGATATCCGCTAATATCTGGATCATCTTAGCAGACATCTTGCAATTCTTGTAGTATTTGGTAAGATCGTGTTTTTTGATAGAATTTGCTTCAAGCATTTCTTTGAAGCTATAATTTCTTTTTATGTAAATTTCTGTTTCTTTATAAAATAATTTCATGTTGGAAATACAAATAGCAACCTGATCAGTGAACAGTAAAAACAACTTTGTAGGGTTATTTTTTGATTGTTGGGATATTCTGTCAAAAATGAAATTAACATCTTGATCGGATTGATGATTTAATTCATGAATGGATGGAAAAACCACTTCATGATTAACATTTGAATTGTTCTGCATTGTCAGATTAGCAGGCTTGTATATGGCTTTTGGTTAGATACTCTTAAGGTGTGTGTGTTTGATTGCTGTTATTATTTTTTTTTCTTTCTTTAATAATTTTTCATGCTTATTTGATAACATAAGAGGGCACGTGTTTCTTAATTAGCAGACACGTGACCACATTACATTTTTTTATTTAAGAGTAAGCTTAAAGCCGATTGTTGACAATCAAATATATATATAAAAAAAAAATAACCATAATTATACAATATATACGTTCTTTAATAATCAAATAAATCTTTATCCATATTGTACCAGACACCGTTTTTGGAGAAATCAGAGTTTGGATCATTAACATCTTGGTTTTCATTAAGTTTGACAAAACCTAATTTTTCATAGAACTTAAATAAGTGTTCATGCACAATTATAGTGATTTTTTTACCAACAGCTTGTTGAGACATCTTTTGAATATAATCAGTCATTAACAATCTGGCCAAATTTTGGCCTTGGTAATCTGGATGAATAACAACTGAATGTATAGCAATGACATCTGATGATTCTTTATGTTGACCAATTTCCATTGATTTCAGAGTAATGAAGTCTGTGTCTATCTTAGTGGCCATTATTTCTCCAATCAATAAATTCTTATCTTCATCAGTTTTGATAAATAAACCTTGACAGATATCTGGGCAGTTTTTTATTCTGTATTCAACAGTCTCTTTAGAACATCTTTCTTCTTGTGGGAATCCTAAAGATTCCAAATGTAATAATTCATCTATGTCTTTTTTCAAGAAAGGTCTGATGGAAATCTTCTTAGGTAGTTTAGAAATGTTAAATTGGGCAATATCTTCCATATGAGTGTATTGAGGTGGGTATTATAATATTAAGGGAGTGTGGGCTTTCTTTGGTTGTTGTTTTAAACACAGAATATGCTAAAATGTATCATTCATATATTTTTTTTCAACACCCTCGTAATAGGGAGTGGGTGAATATGGTGAATGGGCTTGAGGCAAAAAAAAAACATGGTGTTTTCATAGTGTTTTTTTTTTTGAGTGGGGCCAGCTACAAAAAAAGCGACTTATGTCCGATTGTTGTTTATGTAACAGCACGTGATGTATATAGTAAATCTACAGACACACACGTGACTGTCTTCAAT
>ERZ794936.564-NODE-564-length-16691-cov-32.998858_pt1 | contig 16691 bp, 11 predicted proteins | sample MGYA00511083_ERZ794936 | MGnify/ENA primary metagenome ERZ794936 (study PRJEB30137, sample SAMN04331409) | food metagenome | isolation source: Y2 must sample point D1 replicate A | place: Australia: South Australia | collected 2014 ... | reverse complement strand
AAAAAAAAAAAAAAAAAAAAAAAAAAAAAACTACTTTTGCCGCCGAAATATGAAGAGAGAGAAAAAAAGATGTTTATAAAATTTCAGTAGCAATGAAAAAATTGATTACCTGAAGACCCGGAAAGGATAACACAAAACCTGATTTTTGGGTTCTAATAACAGAAGGTGGCTTTTAAGGAAAGGCCTATCACATTAAAATCACAAGGGCAGTAAAACATGGCTTGTTTAGTTTTTCCTCAAAGAAAGAAGCTTTAGACCAGCCGCCTCAAAGACCGCTCTTCCACCTTCCGAAGAGTGTGTCGTTGGAGCCATGGTTTTGGCTGCATGCTTGCTATTTTTCTTCTTCTTCTTCTTAGCCTTGTCTTTTCTCTTCCGAGACGTTCTTTTAGCGTCATCAGACCCTTTTTGCATTGAAGCATCAGTAGAATCACTGCTTTTGGATTTCTTGGATTTCTTGCTTTTTTTGCTCTTCTTCTCTTTTTTGGAACGTTCTTTGTTGGTAGTTCCCTTCTTGTGTTCAGACAACACAACATCAACTTTCTTGTTTTTCTCTTTGGCTAAGATATCAAACGTGAAATGCTTGTTGCTCTCCCTGTTTGCAGACTCTGCTGCTTTAAGCATGTCTTTACTAAATAAACTGACGTTGCTCAAAGACACATGATCCACATTTTTCGCTGCAAAACTCTGAGCTGTATCAATTGAGCTATTCGTGTCCGTTTCTGACTTCTTTTGAGCAAAATGAGCGTCCCAGTTCTTTTGAAACATTTTGTACAGTGGATCGTTTTTTAAAGTGTTGGTCACTCTGTTTGGACGCTTTAAATCCAGTGGATTCCCACTTCTATATTTGAAAGTACACTTTTCCAACTTGGCATTTGGTTTGTATTTGGCCAAGACATAATTTGCACTGGCCAAATATTTTGCCAAGGCAATGTTCTCAGGCTCTTTTGTAAAGGGAAACTGGAAGTATGCTCTTGATAAAACAGGTTCTTCAAAAGGGTTGTTGAAGTTATGCACTCCCTGCTTGAAATATTGGAAAACAGACTTCAAATCTTCTGGTAAATCGCTCAAAAACTCTTCTTCTTTTAGATCTGGAGGCAACCTTCTAACAACCAACCGTGTGCCAAGTTGTACTTTTTCCTTTCTGTTCCGTGGATTTCTGACCCTTTTCTTTTTGTCTTTTTTGGTAATGATTGAAACATTGGAGTTTGACAAATCTGCTTCTTTGCCATCTTGTTTTTCTTCTTTTTTCGTGCTCTTATTTAACCTAGCAGGTGTAGGCCCTGTTTTTTTCAAACCTTTAGCCTTGATTGTATCCTTTGTTTGGTTATTCACATGCTTGTCATATCTGTCGCTATGCGGCTGGTCTGCACCTTCTTTTGCCCGCCCATCGATGTTGGATTGGGAGTTTTTAGCATTGTCGTACTTTTGGCTCTTAAATGAAGTTTTGGCATTCACAAAAGTATTGCTCACCTTGGCTTTTTTCCCCACATTGCTTTCATCAGAGTGGAGTCCACCAAGTACATTAGTCTTGGTTTCACCCTCACCCACTGGTTTTTGTGTTGGAATTTGATTTATATTTTGTTTTTGTTGTTGGTTCTTTTTCTTCTGTTGCTTGCCGTCTTCTTGTTCTTGATTTTTCTTTTGCATATTATTTGATTGGTGCTTTTGAGCCTTGTTTGTCTTTTGCTTTTGATTGGCAATTTGCTTAGCACCTACTTCAGTTTCAAAACCTTGTTGTTTGGAACCTTCTTGAGCTGGCTTATGCTCTTCTTTTTGGTTCTTGTTGGTCATCTTACCGCCTGTCTTAGGGTCTTTCTTAGCATCAGATTTGTTCAACTGTTTTTTCTTGTAGTTCTTGTTGTTGTTTTTAGACTTGCCCTTGGTCTTGTTGTTTTCATGTTGGGTATTCATTTGCTCATTAGAGTTAGCGGTTGCTGGCTGGTGCTCCTTTTCGGTGGAACTCATTATTGCAGCGTTATTTGGTATTTCTTTTATGCTGAGAGTAGCAGTTAACGCTTCATGGGGGTTTTTTTTATTTGCTCAATCAAAGAGTAGAAAACCAGAAAAGGCATCTGATGACATCTTTTGGCAATCAAGTTCCAGGGTTCACATCTAGTTTTGAGATTTCCAGTGCGAGTGCTATTTTTTTTTTTTTGTTTTTTTTTTTTTTTTTTTTTTTTTTTTTTTGTTTTTTTTTCTCTGTTCTGTTAGCTCTAAAAATCTCAAGCTTACACGCCAAAAAATTGTTCATCTGATTAAGGGCATATATTTAAATATCAGAGGATCCAAAGCCAATGAAAAAAAAGAAACAAACCAAAGGAAATAGCAGAGCTTCTTTTTGTTAGATTTATTGCACTCTAGTTATTGAGCAATGGATCTGTTTTTCAATCAGTTGAAAAAACCCACTAGCCTTTCAAAAGTTTTATCCATTGATCTCACAGAAAATGCCAATTTCATTGCTGTTCTTCAAAAAGGGATTATCAACAATAGCAGTTTGCAAAGTTTGTTTGAAAGCCAAGCCAAGACACAGTTGGAAAAATTTGTCGATAACAAGCTAGCCTCGCTTGGTGTTGACAACGGAACTCGGTTCAACATGCTGGTCACTAGCTACTTACAGTTTGTTGCTTTGGTGGATCCGTGGTCCACATGGAATAATGTTGATTTGATTTTTGATTATTACACAAACTTGACCAATCTTGTTGTGTCATTGACCAGTTCCAGCTCTGTGCCTTATGAAACCAGTTTATGCATTTTATATCAAAAAATGACCATATACGTGATTCAATTGAGCAAAAAAATTGACTCTGTTAACGCAACTGAGCAAACACAAAAATATCTGTTTACCACACAAGTGTCTGTTTTATTATCAAAATATTTCCAAACCATAAAACCATTAGTGATACGTGGATCAAACCCTCAAATAGACAGCATATATGGGGATGATGAAGGTATGTCCAACAACAGAACAACTCCAAGTGTTTCTTCGAAATTCAAGTTATTGTTATGGGTTGTGAATAGGTTAAACAATTTGTATTTTTACATCAAATCACCAAAATCAAGCTACACCATTTTTAACAACATGTCGCATAAAATCGATTCAAGAGCATTGAAAAATTTGAACCAAGAAGTAAAGACCATTTTTAACATGATTGATGTGTTGGAGTACAGATTTTTATTGGGGCGCGCTTACATGGTTCAGAATAAGATTGTGGATTCGTATTATCAATTGAACGAATGCTTCAATGGCTTGTTGAGCATGATCTTGTATTACCAGCAAGCCAACAATTCCGATATTTCAAGGAAACTCGTGATGTGTTTGAACAAAACATTTAAACTATTGGTCCCAATGGGTATTGCTATTGGGAAAACTCCATTTTTCATTGAAAATGGGCTGAACGGAAACTCTCATAGTAACAACAATATGAACAACTTTATTACATCTTCAATTGATCCAAAATTGATAGGTTTATATCGAGACTTGGGAAAGTGTGTTTTGAGTGGTAATATGCAAGATTTCAGTCAGTGGATAGCCCAAAACAAAACTTTTCTTATATCTCAAAACCTTTATCTCGTTTTGATAGAAAAACTGCCATTGATTATATTCAGAAATTGCATAAAAAAAATATTCACAATCTACTGTTTCCAGCATGGTTCATACAAACTCGCTTACGATGTGCTTGAAGTTGGTCTTCAAAAAAGTTTAAAAAATAACAGTTTTGGAAATTTTGGTGCAAAAACGGAAACAGACCAGATATTGGACACGATGTTTTCCAACGGGATCGATGTGGAAAACCTTTTGTCCACTTTGATCACATACAACTGGCTCAAGGGTAACATTTTCCCCATGTCCAAAGTGCTCCTGACCATGAAGAGTGCAAACATCAAAGATATTTTCCCAGATATCAACGAAAAAATCACACACAGATTCCCACTGAACGAAGCTGATGGATGGATCTCTCTTGTATAATTTTTTTTTTAAAAAATTAAAAAACAAATGATATAAACTGTAGCGATTGTGTAGCTGCATTATGATCTTTGTAGCATATTTCCTTTGGTTGCAGAAATAATTATATGTAAATGAGTAATATTTGTAATATTCAAAATTATAAAATTTTAATTAAAAAAATAATTGGACGAGACCGGAGTCGAACCGATGACCTCTCCCATGCTAAGGGAGCGCGCTACCAACTACGCCACACGCCCGTAATTTCTTGATTTTAGGTTTATTCTGTACCTTTTTTACTGCAATGTTGGAATGTTATTACTTACCCCCCTTACATATATAATCTATTTTTTTTTGTCTTTATGTCTTTTTTTTTTTTTGTTTTTTTTGTCTTTTCCTTCCGTGGGCAACTTTTCTTTTTGGTTTGTTGGTATTGCTTTATATTTCAGTTCTTTTTTTTCCAACCCGTCACTGTTGCAGTGTGAAATGTCAAGTGTTGTTTCGTTCGAGTTACTGCCGGAGGTGGAGAAAAATGTCAAGTCAAAGTTTTTTAGTTAGTCACTTTGTAGTTTGTTTCTGTTTATTCGAGATTATAGACCTTTGCGAGACCTTGTTAATAATGCAGTCTATGTATTTGTCTGTATATCCATCAAATTATCTATCTATCTATTATCTCCATGATTACATGTACCAAGTGTGATTTTGGTTTCCCTTTGGAATGGACAAGTTACAGTTGCTGGTTCTTGTAGTCATCGATATCGCTTATTGATATGCAATTGTTGATACTTTGTTGATACTTTGTTGATACTCTGGTGATACTTTTGCGATACTCTGGTGATACTCTGGTAATACTTTTGCGATGGCCATGTGCATATTCTCTTACTTGCACTCTATCTAACTTATCCTAGCCAATTTGTATCTTCAAAATTCATCTTGATCTGGAAACCAAACGTACGTGTGAATTCAAGTACGTGCAAACCTATAAAAAACAAAAACAAAAAAATAAAAACAGACTAGCAAAGTCGAAACTTTTAGATCTAAAAATTACATATCAATACAATGACAGGCCCAGATGAATGGTTGGAAAAAATCAAAAAATGTCAGCCGTTGAATGAGCACGAGATGAAACAGTTGTGTGAGCTGTGCAAAGAGCTTTTAATGGAAGAATCAAATATTCAGCCAGTAAGAACACCGGTAACGGTGTGTGGGGACATCCACGGTCAGTTCCACGACTTGTTGGAACTATTTAGAACGAGTGGAGGTTTACCAGATAACGACATCAACTATATTTTTCTTGGGGATTATGTGGACAGAGGTTACTACTCTTTGGAAACGTTTACTCTTTTGATGTGTTTGAAAGTCAAGTTCCCACACAGAATGACTCTTGTCAGAGGAAATCACGAATCAAGACAAATCACCCAAGTGTATGGGTTCTATGAAGAATGTTTGAACAAATACGGAAGCACAACTGTTTGGAAGTATTGCTGTCAAGTGTTTGATTTTTTGACATTGGCTGCAATCATTGATGGAAAGATTTTATGTGTGCATGGAGGATTGAGTCCCGAAATAAGAATGTTGGACCAGATCAGAGTTTTGAGTAGGGCCCAAGAAGTACCTCATGAAGGTGGATTCAGTGATTTGTTATGGAGTGACCCAGATAATGTTGATGCATGGCAGGTGTCTCCAAGAGGTGCTGGGTGGTTGTTTGGAAGTAAAGTGGCTCGGGAATTCAATTATGTGAATGGGTTACAATTGATTGCAAGAGCACATCAATTGGTTATGGAAGGATTCAAATACCATTTCCCGAAAAAAGACGTTGTTACTGTTTGGAGTGCTCCCAATTACTGCTACAGATGTGGGAATGTGGCTAGTGTGATGAAAGTGGACAGTGATTTGGATCCAACATTCAAAATTTTCAGTGCCGTGGTGGAAGACGAAGCAGAAGCTGCATCCGGGGCAGCAGGTGCTGGAAATGGCAGTGGTGTAGGAGGTATGGCAAACAGTATGGTTAACAACAGGGGTGGGTACTTTTTATAAGACGTGTAACAACGCACAACATAATGACGATACGATACGAAATAACAACATAGAGCAAAACACAGGACGTACAACTAAGCGAAAGAAGATTTGTGTGGGCAAAACCAATAAGAGAAGCCTCAGGAAAGGCCCATTGCACCTAGTCTTCTTGATGTATTAATACCTAATGATGTATATAGTAACATGATTATTCAAGCATTACGGAATACTAGTACAAGAGTTGTTGCTTAGTTGGTGTGATGCATTTGCACTGAAAACTCGTCATATACGGTCACGTGACTTTTGTGCCACGTGCCAATGGCAATTTACACACCTTTCACACAACAAAGAATGAGAGGGGGAAAAAAGTGTTGAACTTTTGGTACAGCCGTGATCACCAGTGCCCATTTTACAAACCTAAATAAATAGATAACAAGGAGTTTCTTAACTTGTAGGTTTCAAATGGTAAGGACAATGTAAGTTTATGTGGTTTGTCATGAAATACTTGCATTTTTCTGATTATTAGTAAGTTTGTTCGATAAACTTGACTCTTGCAGGTAACAGTGCTTATCAGTAATTTCCCTCATCCTTATCAGTTGTTGACTCAGATAAGAAAGCATACCATAAAAAAAAAACAACCCCCATTTCCTATACCACTATTTCCCTATGCTAAACCTAACTAACACTTTGAACAGATTGTTGATCGTGCTATCTTTATCCGTTCTAATCCAGTCTTTCCCGGTCTCCAACATCCAAGCTCTATTCGGATTCAATGGCAACAAGGACACCAGTGTTATTTCTGTTGAAGGTGACAAACCTATCAGCGGGGACTCTCCGCTGTTGCTCTGTGATGTGGAAGAGCCACAGTTGATTAGAATTGGCAGTGTGGACCTTTCTCCAAACCCACCGCAAAGAGGCACCACTTTGAACATCACTGCAGTAGGAAGTGTTTTGGAAGAAATCACCGAGGGCGCATTTGTTGACGTCGAAGTCAGATTGGGATACATCAAGCTTTTGTCCCAGACTTATGACTTGTGCGAAGAGTTGGAAAAAAACGATATCGGTGGTTTGAAATGTCCTGTTGCTCCAGGTTTGTACCAAATTAAAAAAACAGTTGACATTCCGCAAGAGGTTCCTGCTGGGAAATACAATGTCATTGCCAGAGCATACACGGAGAACGTTGATGAGTTGACCTGTGTTACTGGTGATGTTATTTTTTCTGCATGAAATTGGGCCTATAAAAGCTAATCTGAGATAACCTGAACCACTGTGAGCTAATATCAATCGAAGTTACACAATGAGCAAACCAAAAAAAAAAATGAAAAAAAAATAAAAAAAAAGAAGTATTGATATGTAGTCTTATATAAAAGTAAGTCATTGAAAGTATAATGAGCCTTTTGTAAAGTCAAATGGGTTAGTGCAATGTGGATATGGGTTGACTTGTCATGCAATAACATCTTATAAACTTCTTTAAAGTTGCAATCCGTTTAAAAAATTTCTTCAAGTTTGTTAGTGCAATGCACGTGACACACACGCACGCACACAAAAACTGTAATTGGGCTGCACCTAAGCCTTTCACAGCGCAAAAAAGCGGGATAAAATAAACTTTACGCAAATCCAAATTCGGAACATTCGGTGTTTGGCGTTTGAGTTTGTGGTTATACAAGAGAGTTGCTTACCGTTGGTCAATAAACCAAGTAATACTACACCCTGAATAAACCAAGTTTGATCAACACGACAGTATTTTTTTTGAGAAATATCAACAATAGTCTTTGAGAAATAGCGGCAATAGTCTTTGAAAAATAAAGCTAACCAGACAAGCTTCCAAGTCAGTCTTACACAAACAAAGCTATTTTCAACTCTGTTTTATGAGTAACAGTGATCACAGCTCTTTTCCCGGGCCTGTGTCCATATTGCCAGCTGAGTCTGAGCTTGCATCAACAACGTCGTCAAGCTCTTCCTCTGAAGAAGAGTATTTTTTGTTGAATGATCTAGTTGACAACGATTTAAACATTTTTGTCGAAAAGACAAATCAGGGCACAACCTCAGCGTCACCACCATCGTCTACAAGCTCCTCATTGCACAAGAACCAGGCATACCTTTCTAAAAAGGATAAGGGTAAGAAGAACAAAGACCAGCTATTTGATTTCAAGAAAGGTAACGTATCCTTCCATATAAGACATTTAACAACATCGACAAATGACGCCAAAAAGGACAAGTCACCTGGAGATGCCAAAACTGATGAACAAACTGACCAAACTGCAAGTTTCTTGGACAACGGCAACAAAAGTATCATTTTGGATGACATATCGGTGGATATTCCTGAAAGTTGCATATGTGGGATTATCGGAGGAAGTGGGAGTGGGAAAACAACTTTGTTGAACTACTTAATGAACACATACAACAACAACATCAACTCTAAAAATGTTTTAAATTCAATCAAATCAAAGTTGCCATTTCAAAATTACGCTTTGCATACCGAGGGTGACTACTACATCAAGAGCACGGAATATGATGATCGTTATGATGGATCCGATCTCAAACACAAATCAAGTGCCAAAAACGAAATCAGAATTGCGTATTTGCAACAGTACGATTTTCTTCCCAATGATTTGACGCCGCTTGAAATATTAACCTACACTGCAGACTTGAAACTAAACCATTTTTCCAAAGAAAAAAAGGCAGAGATTGTGGAAATGCTTTTAATGGAGTTGGGGCTAAAAGACTGCAAACACATAATGATTAGCAATGCAGCGTCTCAGTCAAACAGCGGCGGAGACTCTTCCAAAACCAAGTCGACTTTGTCCGGTGGTGAAAAAAGAAGATTGGGTATAGCAATTCAAATGATTTCCAATCCCAAGATTTTGTTTCTTGATGAACCTACAACGGGGCTAGACTCGTACTCTGCGATTTTGCTTTTAAACACATTGAAAAAATTGTGCAAGCTGTACGGTACAACTTTCATTCTATCCATCCATCAACCAAGAGCAGACATTTTTTCCAAATACTTGGACCAATTGATCATTTTGTCAACGGGTAAGCTAGTCTACTGTGATAGAGCAGATAAAATGATTGATTACTTTACTGATCAGTGCAACATCCCGTTGCCTTTGAATTTTTTGAACCCATGCGACTACTACATAGATCAATGCTCTATTGACAACAGATCCTCGGATTTGTACCAAGAAAGCTCGCAGCGTTTGGGTAAACTAGAGAGAATTTGGAAATCATACAGAACTTTACACGAAATTGAAAAAGAGGTGATCACCGACGACAACAGCAGCAACAATGAACTGCACAACAACGGGCGTGTTTTAAAAAATGTAGTTTTCGTAAATCCACATGTCAATCGGTGGAAGCAGATCCAGGTACAGTTCAAAAGAACGTTGAAGTTGAGTTGGAGAGACCACTGGACTTTTGTTGGTGTTTATTTGGAACCAATTGTGATTGCGTGTATCACAGGGTGGATTTTCTACAGACCGGTAAAAAGCATCAATAGAGATCTTCCCGAATCACAACAACCAAACAGCTCGCAAATCAGAACGCTTTCTGCTTCATTGTATACCGCTGGGGCTTTGCAAGGGTACTTGTTTTTGTTGTTTGAGACTTATAGGTTGTGCTCCACTGATATCAAATTATACGATATGGAAAGATTGAAAACAAATAGGGTGATTACACCATTCACGTTCTTAGTCGCTAGGAAACTTGCCAAGTTTTTATTAGAAGATCTGATTGTCCCATTTATTTTGTCAATCATCACTTACTTCATGTATGGATTGAACTCTTCGCATGGTAATCACAATTCTACCTTTGTCAATTTTTTGATCTATTTTAGTATTATTTTGGTGAACCATCAAGTGTCCACCAACTTGGCTCTATTGTCAGTGTCCATTAGTAGAAATTTTGCTCAGGCTTCGTTGGTTGGTAACTTGTTTTACACATTGCAAAGTATTGCTGGTGGGTTTTTTGTGAATTCTAAAGAAATGCCAGTTTATGTTAGATGGACCAAATACATCACATTTTTCTGGCCCTCCTTTGGTGCATTGATATCGAACGAGTTTACCGATTCTTCATTGACAACGTACAATCAGTTTGTTGTGAGTTTGGGGTTCCCATTACATTGGATCACCGCACCGATCATCATTGTATTGTGCTGGGCCATTGGTTTTATACTTGTGGCTTGGATGATTTTCAACATGGTGACTTTTGACTTCAATCAAATAAACAGCAGCAACATCAAGTTTCAATCAAAAACGACTCGGAAGCAACATGGAACAGACATCGAAAAGAGCTCTTTAAGCTCAGATACAGAGTCCATCGTGGAGTCCAAAGAGGTGTTGAAGTTTGACCTTACCGAAGAGGAGGAACAAAAAAGTAAAGCTGCAATAAAGAAAGGGTTGGACATTGAGTTGAAAGATTTTTCGTTGAGGTTCAAGGAAAAATACATTTTGAACAATGTCAATGCCTACTTCCCCAAAAATCAGTTAAATGTCATTATGGGGCCTAGTGGATCAGGGAAATCGACTTTGTTGAATGTCATTTCTAATAGAGTAGGCCACTCTTCTAATTATAAAATGGATGGAACGATTTACTTGGCAAACACTGCAATTGAGCCAAGAGAGCTTAACAAGTATTGCTCGTACGTGAAGCAACACGAAGACCACTTGTTGAGCAGGCTTACTGTGTGGGAAACTTTGTATTACGCCGGTAGGTTGAGACTACCTGATCTTGAAGACAAAGAAATCCGGTCTAGAGTCGAGCAGTTGATCATGGACTTGGGGTTGTGGCATTGCAAAGATGTTTTGATTGGAGATGAATTCAACAAGGGGATCAGTGGAGGGGAGAAGAAAAGAGTCAGTATTGGTGTGCAGTTGTTGACGAGTCCGGAGATCATTTTGTTGGATGAGCCTACATCTGGTTTGGACAGTTTTACTGCGTCCACCATGATGAACTTGTTGAAAAAAATATCAGAAAGAACAACGGTTATTGCTACCATTCACCAACCTAGAAGTGAGATTTTTGAAGCATTTGCAAATGTGCTTTTATTGAGCAAGTACGGTAAAGTGGCATTTAATGGGTCACCTTTTGCCATGAAGGATTTTTTTATGAACAATTTACACTACAAGTGTCCCAAACTAACCAATATTGCTGATTTCTATTTGGATTTGATTTCTTTGAACACGCAAAATGACACTAATGAGAGAATTTCTCAATTAAGGGTAGATTCCATTTTGAAAGAATGGGAAGCTTACAGATCGACGCATCTTTTGAACCCCAATAGTGCACATAATGACTATGGAAACAAATTTGGGGCTGTTCCACACAGAGAAACTAAAACTGTGCCCTTGTACACAATTTACCAAATCTGTTTGATCAGACAGTTTAAAAACCTTGTGCGTGACTTGGACCCGTTGGTAGCAAGGCTTGTTCAAGTTCCTGCAATGGGTATCATTTTAGCTTTGTACTTTTCACCATTGAAGCACAGAGGGACATCAGCAATTTTGAACAGGTTTGGTTTGGTCCAGCAGGCAACGTCGCTTTATTTTGTTGGGATGCTTTCCAACTTGGCCATCTATCCAGGCGAAAGAAATTTCTTTTATAACGAGTTTCAAGATGGTGTTCATGGTGGGTCTTTACTTCCCTTTTTTTGCTCGTATTTGACTATAGAGTTGCCAATGTCGGTTTTTGGTTCGTTGATTTACACTATTTTCAGTGTTTTAGTCACTGGATTACCAAGAAACGCCACTAATTTTTTCTGGACTTTTTATGGGGTCTTCATTTTTGTAACATGTGGTGAGTCGTTAGGGATTTTAACAAACACTTTGTTCCCACAACCTGGGTTCGTGGTCAACTCCATCAGTATCTGCATCAGTCTTGGGTGTTGTATGAGTGGTATCATGTCGTTGAACATGGATGTTGTTTTGAAAGTCATCAATTGGTTCAGTCCAATGAATTTTGTGATCATTACTTTGATCAACCATGCCTTTCCTGAATCTTTGCAAATTAAATTGGACCCACAAACCATCATTACAGGTAGAGAGATTTTGCAAAATTACGGTATTTACAAGTCCAAAGACTACTACATGATATATGCCACATTGGTAATGATTGGTTACAGGCTTTTGGCATTTGTTGTCTTATGGTGGAAGTTGAGATCACTTAGATAGTAACAATTTTTAGGAACTTTTCATTCATTTTTTTTTTAATTTTTCGCGTAATTTTTTTCTCGTGTGTGTACTTTTTTTAGCATAAATCAATTTGCATTTTTGTAAATATAACTTTATCCTGGGGTTCAACAAAAGTAAGCACAAGTGAGCACAAGTGAGCACAACTAAACACAAGTCAGCACAACTTAACACAAACACGAAGAACAGTGCTACTGAAGCAACTGCCAAGGAAACAAAGTACAATAGGGTAGTTTTCTTTTGCAATATCAGCCAGGATGAAAGTAGAGTTCAAGAAAGTGCACTGTGTGTGTGCATGGTCATGGGACATCCACCAAACCGAAAATGACTTGAAAATCGATGACACACATGAATCCCCTCAAGCCAAACCAAGCAATAACAACGATGAGGAAGAGGATGTGTGTGGTATTTGCCGAGTAACGTACAACGGGATGTGTCCCAACTGCACGAATCCGCAAGTCCCGTGTTGTCTAGTTGTTGGAGAGTGTAACCACGTTTTCCACGTCCACTGCATCACCAAATGGTTGAAACAAAGCTCTTCCAAGGGGTTGTGTCCCATGTGCAGACAGTTTTTCAGTTTGAACAAGCAACTAGTGATAAACAAGCCACAGCTAGCTGCGTTTGAAAACCTCAATTCTAAAAAACATTCTGTGCATTTCTTGCTTGCGGATGCCAACGACGAGATGTTGTTGGATTGACGGGAATTTTACTGCAGCAGCCACAAGGCGCGTTTGTCTTTTTTTTGCTTTACTACATTACATTACATTTATAGAGTACAATATTGTTTAGGTTTTACATATATGCACATAAAATGAGCTCATACATCATCTGTGTTGGGAAATTGTTACAACATTCTCATATTCTTGTCACGTGCATACCCTTTTGAATTATCTTTAAGCGCTTGTCTTGGCAAAGCTCTACATCACAAGACCTTGTGTGATACTTTCAGGCTGCATCTTTTGGAACTAGCTGAATGATTATAATCAAAAGATTCTTTAATTTTTATACCTGTCCATTAATATATTTGGAAGACTGTTTCATTGTGATGCCGGTAAGAAACTTAGGGAAAGTCACAAGACTGTAGATACTATCAGACTCAGCAATGGTTTACACTATCAAAAAAGTTGATTTGAAAAATTCTGTAAATTACAAAGTATACGTTGAGAGAAAGAATGGGAAACCAATTTCGCCACTCCATGACATTCCATTGAATGTTAATATTGACCAACAGATTTTTAACATGGTTGTTGAAATCCCAAGATGGTCCAACACCAAACGGGAAATCAGCAAAAAAGAAAAATGGAACCCAATAGCTCAATTAGCCGAAAAGGTGGGACAGGGATTTGCTAAGACCGGTTCTGCACAAAAAGAGTGCTTCAGAAACTACGGTGTTTTCCCACAAACCTGCCAACTTTCAAACCAAGCCCACCCAGTAATCAAAACTGTTGGAGAGCACAGCCCCTTAGATGTTTTAGATATTGCTGAAGCCATTGCCTACACTGGTCAAGTCAAAAAAAGTCAAAGTTTTGGGTGTTTTGGAATTGGAGGACGAGGATAAACGCGACTGGAAAGTTATTGTTATTGATGTCGCTGATCCATTAAGTTCCAAATTGAATGATATTAAAGATGTTGAAAGACACATGCCAGGCTTTTTTGAAGCGGCAAATAATTTTTTTGGTGTTTGTGAGGCAGTAAATGGTGAAGGAAAACCCCCTGTTTCTCTTTTCTGGTGCAAGAATTACGCTTTGACTCTTATTAGGAAGTGTAACAAAGCTTGGAGAAAATCAATGCGTAATAAAGTTGATCTCGGAAACATTGCTTTGACTGACACGACTTTGAAAGATGCTGAACCGTGCACCATTTCTGCTGACTCTTTGAACTTTTCAACTTCTACTTCTACCAAATACAAGCCAATTTAACCCCAAAAAGATGCGTTATCGGAATGGCTTTGACAAACAATTCCATTCAAAATACTTTCCGGATAGATGCCTTGAAAAATGGTATAATTTGATATCCTTGATCACTTAACAACGGAAAAATTTCAGCTTTGAACATGCATGAGCATCATGCAGTGTGCATTGAATAACAATATAGTAGCGGAATTGATACATCTAAACCGATTAACCATGTTTTTTGCTTGTTGAAATTCATTTTTGGACATAATAATGAATGATTTGAAATGAAAAATGCGTTTTTATGGATATGAACATTTGGACATGGAAAAAACACAAGAGTTTCAGATTGATACACGCTGCTACGGCTAAGTGTTGGATATATTTGGTGTCTGCACATTCTTAACATAACTTTTTGAAACTTGTTGGCAATAAATCGGTTGTGAACTTTGCGAATTTCTGAATTTCACTTTAAAGAGAATATACACGAGTAGAGGGCATAAACGGAGAAAATTTAACCAATGGTTACTTTTATATTTCTGGAACCGATAACTAGAAACTTGCAGCTTCTTATGAACTTGGGTGTGTTGAAAGAATTTTTGAAAGCCATAGCGTTACCGACTTTTGAGTAGAAGTGTTTTACTGCAAGTGTCTAAGCACTAACACTTTATGCTTTGTTTGGATATTCAGGTTTAACACCAACTTGAGTTTATATTTCATTAGACACAAATTTCATCACTAATCACGTGAACACTCTAGTTTTATTTTCTTTATTTCTCGCTTCTTCTATCACCACAGTTTTTTTCCTTCTCGAGGCTTTTCACACACTTTTCATTTCCGACGGTGAACCTCGAATGGTGGAAATTTTCGAATTTTGGTAATATATAAAAAAAAAATTTGTAAAAATTTCGTCAACATTTCGACACCTTTGAAAGTTGAGTTGATCATTATTCGAGTATATTAGGTCAATCATGTTGTATATAATGCCAGATTATGTGGTAATGTGGTAATATGGTGATGATTTCTGTAATTCTATCCCTATACCCTTCACTCGTCAACCATAATAAAAAAAAAAAAAAAGAAGAATAGCTTCTCAAACCCCCACGAGCATCTACACATAAAACAATCAACAATGGCTTACACTACCAGACAAGTTGGTCCAAAATACTCTTTGGATTACAAATTATACATTGAAAAAGACGGGAAACCAGTTTCTCCATTCCACGACATTCCATTGTACGCCAATGAAGAAGAACAAATCTTCAACATGGTTGTTGAAATTCCAAGATGGTCCAACGCCAAATTGGAAATCACCAAAGAAGAAGCATTGAACCCAATTATCCAAGACACCAAAAAGGGGAAATTGAGATTTGTTAGAAACTGTTTCCCACACCACGGGTACATTCACAACTACGGTGCTTTCCCCCAAACCTGGGAAGATCCAAACGAAGTTCACCCAGAAACCAAAGCTGTTGGTGACAACGATCCATTGGATGTTTTGGAAATTGGGGAAACCATTGCTTACACTGGTCAAGTCAAACAAGTCAAAGTTTTGGGTGTCATGGCTTTGTTGGACGAAGGTGAAACCGATTGGAAAGTCATTGTTATTGATGTTACCGATCCATTGGCTTCCAAATTGAACGACATTGAAGATGTTGAAAAACACATGCCAGGTTTGCTAAGAGCCACCAACGAATGGTTTAGAATCTACAAAATCCCAGATGGGAAACCAGAAAACCAATTTGCCTTTTCCGGTGAAGCCAAAAACAAGAAATACGCTTTGGATGTCATCAAGGAATGTAACGAAGCTTGGAAAAAATTGATCAGTGGTAAAGCTGATGCTGGGAAAATCGATTTGAGCAACACTACTTTGAAAGACACTCCAACTTATGTTGCTTCTGCTGAATCTTTGAACTTGCCAAAAGCTGGTGAATTTAAAGACGAACCAATTGACAAATCTGTTGACAAATGGTTCTTTATTTCCGGTTCTGCTTAATCATATGACAAAGCGCAGCGAATCATGAGTTGTTGATTTTTATATCCAGATTCCTATATATATATATATATATACATGAATAAGAAAATACGAGTTATTTTATTGACAATTGTTTATTCTGACTAAAAGTCAGAAATGATTTTTTATTCCCGTTTTTATGCATAGGTGGAGCGAGATTTTGCTTGAATGCTAGTGCTCGCTACGTTGACACTAAATTCCCTATAGCTCAGTTTCACGGTATTCGCCATCTTTCATGCTTGCCTCGGCCACATACCTTTCCACCTTTTCATAGTCCTTCCACCCAGTCTTTTCATTTTCCACCCCACTACTCACATCCATCCCATTGATCTCTGGACACGTTTTTTTTAAAATTTGCACGTTTTCCGGACTAATCCCACCAGCCATGACAAATTTCAGCCCTGTACTGATGTTTTTATTCTTTCTAATTTCTTGTAAAAAATCACTCACAGCTTTCCAATCGTTCGACACTTTGCCCTCTCCTCCTGTCTCAGAATCAAACAAAAAAATGAAATGGTTTTGCAAATTCATTTCAGAGATCTTTTTTGCATATTGCACTATAAGCATGCGATCCCTTGGGAAACACCACCGTTTGATAATGGAAAATGGTGGATAAGTATTTGTCCTAGAAGAAGAAGAAG
>ERZ794936.563-NODE-563-length-16732-cov-34.054146_pt1 | contig 16732 bp, 8 predicted proteins | sample MGYA00511083_ERZ794936 | MGnify/ENA primary metagenome ERZ794936 (study PRJEB30137, sample SAMN04331409) | food metagenome | isolation source: Y2 must sample point D1 replicate A | place: Australia: South Australia | collected 2014 ... | reverse complement strand
TTGTTTGTTTGTTTGTTTGCTCGCAGTAACTACTTGTATATATTTTCTATGTGTTTGTTTATGGTATAGTCTTGTTTCAGTACCTTGTTGTAAAATCTGGAACGATGGTGTTGATTAAATTGAATAACAACAACAACAACAACGTGTTTGTAAACAATGAACGTAAGCAGAAGAAGATGATGAAATGAGGGGAGTGAACAAAAAAAAAAATATAAAAAAAAAACACGCACCGAACACAAGAAAAATGCAGGAAAAACCCCAAGAGCAAAAAACAATAACAGATTGATGTTGTTTTTTTGTTTTTTTTATCAGGTCGACCCTAAAGTTGTGTGGTGTATAGATAAGTAAGATAAACTAATTACGTCAGATCTCTGATCATTGCAGATCTCAAGAGTCAAACTGTCAGATATTAGAAGTCAAACTGTCAGATAGATTCGAACAAATACCTTTGCCCTGGACCGAAGGTGTTTTGGCTTGTTTAAGATTACACTTGCAATTAGACTCAGTTTCGGGTACAAAATAATGACAAATAAAAAAAATAAAAAAGAAAACACAATAAAAAAGAAAGAAAACACAATAATTCTTGCCTCGATTGCAGCAAATATAATCATGTGATAAGATAATGTATATACGGTATTGCTCATATATATAGTTGAAATAGTACGCAAAGTGTCTAATTTCAAAACTTAACTTATAAAAATACTTTTATTAGTTGTTGATTTATTTATTTTTTCAGTATCACGTGTGTCTGTGAGATGTGCTGCTCAAAGCATCGATCTCAAAGTTTGAACTTTCAATGAGTTTTGATCTTCTTACTCTACTAATCATCAGCCTTGAGCAAGATATTTTTCATTGAAAAAGGAAAAAAATTTGAAAACAAAAAAAACATGCCTCTGACAGGCATTGCCATGAAGTAGAGTGTTTTATAACAGTAACAAAAAAAAAAAAAAAAAAAATGAGCAAGTCGAGCTACAACCATCCATACCAGCCTTATGGGATTCAGGTTGATTTGATGAATGCAATCTACACCTTGTTGGACGCGCCTCAAAAATCATCATCTTGTTCAACTGTGAATGATAAGTCAAACAAAGCCAGAAAAATTGGGATATTTGAGTCACCTACTGGAACAGGTAAGACCCTGTCTCTTATTTGTTCCACCTTAACTTGGCTCAGAGACAACAAGGAACAGTTGCTACTAAAGAGTTCCAAAAAAGATCTTGGGAACTCTGCATTGGGTACACAAGCTGGAGGTATTATCGATAACAATAACGATTACGATGATGATGATGATGATGATGATGATGATGATGACGACGACGATGAACCTGATTGGATTGTGGAGTCCTACAATAAAAACATCAACAATGATAAACTGCATGATTTTAAAGAATTTGAAAAGAGAATTCAGGATTTTAACAAGAAAAATTTAGAAGCAGAAAAGTTGAAAAGTACAAAAAATAATGGCCACCTTCAGTACAAAAAAAGAAAATTGCAAAGAGTTGATGTAAACATTGAAACTGATGAGGATCAATTTCTATTGCATGAATACAATGATAATGCCATGGATAGTCGGAACTTGCTAGCAAATCAGGTGAAACATCTTTTGGACAAATTTGATCAGCCCACAACATCTTCTAAAAAAACAGCTGCAGACATTGCAAACAGTTTCAAACAACCTAAACAAATTATTTTTGCCTCCAGGACGCATTCGCAATTGCAACAATTTGCATCACAACTAACTTTGCCCAATTTTCCCTCTTCCTTTGAAGAAAACATCCTTTCAAACGAAAAAATCAAGTATTTGCCTCTTGGTTCAAGAAAACAATTGTGCTGCAATGACAAGATTCAAAAGCTTACATCAATTGATCTTATTAACGAAGGATGCCAAGATGCAATCAAAACGTCTTCGTGTGAGTACTACCAAAATCAAGAAACAATACTTCAAAAGTTCCCGCCTGAAGCAATTTTCCAAAAAATTAATGATATCGAAGAGGTTCAATCAATGGGTAAAAATTTTCAAACGTGTCCTTATTACGCTTCAAGAAAGGCAACGCATTTTGCAGAAATTATTTCCGTTCCATACCAACTTTTGTTAAACAACAATTCAAGAAATTCCATCAACTTGGACTTATCAAATGCAATTGTTATCATCGATGAGGCTCATAATCTGATAGATACTATTTTGAACTTAAACAGATGCAAGATCACTTTGAATGAGCTTTTGAAAATAATGAAATCTCTAAAAGTGTATTTGCACCGTTTCAACAGGAAACTCACTTCTACAAATAGACTAAACTTGATGAAGCTATTGAAATTTTTAAATCTAATTCATGACTATATTGCAAAAAATTACAAGAAAAATATAAAGATAAATCCAAACGATATCCTGCAGCATGGGAACCTGGATGTCTACAATTTCAACGAGTTGGTAGAGTTCATAAGAGTGACAAAACTAGCATACAAACTTCAGTCTTATATAAACAACGAAGAATTGAAGTTGGCAACAAAAACTGCAAATGTGAACCAAACAAACATTGAAACAAAGGGGGGGAAAAAAATTGGCAAAGGCCAACCACTGTTGTTCAAAATTGTCAGCTTCATCGAGTGCCTAAGAAACCCTTCATACGAGGGTATATTTTATTTCACCCAAGAACAAAACACCCTTGAGTACATGCTTTTGGAACCAAGTGAGTTTTTCAAACCAATTGTTGACAATTGCTACAAGCTGATTCTATGCGGTGGGACCATGGAACCGATGAAAGAGTTTACGGAAAAACTCTTTCCTTACGTTTCGGAAAACGAAATTGTCAAGTTTTCTTGCAACCACGTTATCCCAGACTCAAATCTAAAAGTCTTTACTGTGACATCAGATCTAACCAGCCATAACACACAGTACGAATTTACGTTTGCAAAAAAAAACAATCCTGAAATGCTTGAATCCTTGGGATCATCACTGCTAAACCTTTTCAGCAAAATCCCCATGGGAACCGTAGTTTTTGTGCAAAGCTATGATTATTTACAAAAGCTTGTGGATTTTTGGAAATCCAATGGGCAGTTTGGGAGACTTGATAATGTGAAAAATATCTACTACGAAACACCTAATAGTCAAAGCGATCCATGGAAAGAATACAGTAATAATATCCTTGTTAACCGAAAACCAAGTTGTTTGTTTGCCGTTGTGGGTGGAAAGTTGAGCGAGGGTATAAACTTTCAAGACGACTTGGCCCGCGCTGTGATACTACTGGGTCTGCCTTATCCGAACATTTTATCCAGTGACATGGTTATTCAAAGAAATCACATTTTCAAGAAAAATCCTGCAAAAGGGAAAGAAATTTTCAAAAGCTACATTGATATGATCTGCATGAGAAGTGTCAATCAAAGTGTCGGTAGAGCTATCAGACACATAAAAGATTACGCAGCTATTTATTTAGTCGATAAAAGATTTGCAAACGGTGATGTACAAGCAGGATTATCACAATGGGTCAAACGAAGAATAACCTCATCAGAAAAAGACATTGTGAAAGAGACTGAGCAATTCTTTTCACTCAAAAAATAATCATTAGTTACTTTATAGTTTGCTCTATCTCAACAAAACTCAAATATTTTTAACATTTGCGTATATGCTTTCATCTCCCAAAGTTTCTAGAACAGTCTTGGTAAACCAACCATACTCATTAAAACTGTCTTTTGTGAAATCAATAAACCTGGTATTGGTAACGGGGCACACTCTTAGAGCTGTACTGACCAGGGGCAGAAAAGTGATTCCACATCTTTTCCATTCATGATTGGATAAAGATCTTATAGCCCATGTGTCTTCAGGCACTTTTGTTCCTGGTGCTCTGCCATCAAACGACTGCGTGATAAATTCACTTTTCATGTCAAACTTTAACAAAGTTTTTTTGTCCAAAAGAGTGGCGTCTCCTAGTAGTTCTGTAACTGTGTGTACACAAAATGCATCCAATGTATTTGTCAGGGTTTCCATGTGGGATTGAGCATAAACATATAAGCATTTGCAATATAGAAGAAGTATCTTGTTCATACTCTGCCCCTGGTCAAGAAGCACCTCAAACTTTAAGCCCATGTTCTCGCGTAACACATACTTTCTCAAATATTCGTTGAAGGGTAGCCCGGTATCAAACTTAATGTTATCATTATCCTGCGATGACGCAAGAAGAGGTTGGTAATTTTGTGGCAAAGCTTTGTCGTATACGTGAAATATTTGGTACCAAAGGCCTCCGCTTTGGGGGAAACTTGGATTGATTTGCCAGGACTCATCAAGAGGTATTAGTGAAAGTTTGAAAGACGACGCAGAAAGGATGCTGTATTTGAGTGCGATAAGTTCTGGTGTGTATACCAGCGCCAAAGTAGACCCATCTCGCGACAAACAGCTTCCGTACAAATCCATTTTTGTTGCATACTCGTTGTTTTCATTTTTTATGTAATTGAACTTTTGTATTTTCTTTTTCAGAAATGTGTTGACTTTCTCTTCGAGTTGAAATGATAATTTGCACTCTTCATCAACAAAAACTTTAACACAAGCACAGCTTGAAAGGATGTAAACGCTCGATTTCGTCTTCAGAAATTTTTTTTGATCATATCCCAAATTTTCGAGTACAGAGCAAGAGTAGTTGTTTCTGAAAACATCATATGCATGTATTTGCGCTGCATCTGTCACCAGCACAACTGTGTCACCAGAACGATGTCCAGTTGCGCAGACAAATTTCATATCACTCAACAGAAACCTAGATTGTTTTTTGATTTGATGAGATTCTCCGGTTTTTCTGTTGTGCAAGAAAACACTATTATCTGCCAAACCGCAAGCCACATACAGGTTGTCTTCCGATAAAGCAAGATGTGTAACCCAAATACTCTTATCTTCAGCAACTGGTATGGTTTCCATAAGTTCACCACGAATATTAAATAGCAGAACTGCACCATTTTCGTTTCCAACAGCTATGAAAGACAAATCAGATGACCACAAAGCACAATGGAAAATCCTGCTTTTATTGAACTTGAATAGAGAAGCCACGTCCTTCGGCTGCTCAGTTAGTGGAAGGTCTAAATTTACCAACAGTTCAAAGTCCTGGTTATAAATCAAAACATTGTAATGGTTGGTTATGACCGCAAGATATCCTCCTGCCCCAGAAATTATTTGTCTCGGAAACGACTCAACCTCGGTATTAAGCAAAGTGTTCCCATATGTGTCCACGTCCTTTTTGAATTTGTTTTGTCCATCAAGGTTCAAAACAAAACTGTCCATTTCAAGCATGTCTTTTAACGGCATATCGGTATTATTTTCTTGGTTTTGCTCGTGACTCAATTGATACTTAGTTTTCAATATAGTCAAATGCGGCTGCGTGTTGATGATAAAGATCCCATTGTCCAGCCAGCAAAGGCTGTCATACCAATACTGCACCTCCCGCCTCGATATAACAAGCTCGTTTTTTTGGCTGTATATGTTCTTCATTTGTAAAAGCAATGAAGTCTTGTTAGGTGTCTGTTCTTTGTTCATGTGGTCTACAAGGCAATGTGCATGCAGGAAACCAACCACTGTAAACAACCCCGCTGAAGGCATATTGGTACACGACGCGAACACGAAGCATTGTTTGTTATTTCTCGTGCTTACTACCCGCCATGGCCGGGCCATGGAGGAGCAAAAAGTAACGAGCACAAATTCAAGGGGTGTAGAAGAAATTGGCGAAAGGTGTCATCTAGGCACCTTAACCCTTATAGCAACCATAGGTCGACTTAGTTTTGACTTATACTACTTACATAGTTTCTCGAAGTACATACAGCAAGTACTAAAAAAATAAAAAAAAATAAAAAAACAACCATAACAACTTAAGAAACATTTTGGGTTTTTTTGAGGATTCCAAGCTTAAGACCAACCGCAAGCACGAGATTTTCAAACGCATTAGCAACATGTTAAATTTGAAACCCATTTCCAGTAAAGCTGCGAGCTTTTTTTGGTTGACAATGTTTTTATCGATCTTTGTGAGCGCGACCAGTGATAAGGGCTTGACAAATAAGGCACGGTCACAAGAACATTATCCAGCTTGTGCTATTTACGACCAGTGCGGGAAAAAGTCATTGTTTGGACAAGAGCTTCCATGTCCTAAAAGCTCAAAATTTCACCCACCAAAGGCATCTGCGGAAACACTAGAAATTGTGTCAGGTTTGTGTGGTGAGGAATGGCTAGATCAAGAATATTTATGCTGCACCACCGAGCAGGCACAAAAACTTGAGGAAAATATCAAGAAAGTTGAGAATATCATTGCTTCTTGTCCCGCATGCTTTAAAAACTTTAAAAACTTATTTTGCTCGTTTACTTGTTCGCCTACACAAAGAAGCTTTGTGAACGTTACAAAAACTCAATTGAACTATGATAAAACTAAAGACGTTGTCACTGAACTAGACGTATTTATGAACCCAAACTGGGCCTCCGAGTTTTACGAGTCATGTAAAAATGTCAAATTTGGTGCAACAAACGGGTACGCTATGGACCTTATTGGAGGTGGCGCCAAAAACTACTCAGACTTTTTGAAGTTTTTAGGTGACGAAAAACCTTTGTTAGGCGGGTCTCCTTTCCAAATGAACTACGTCTACAACGTGAGCGAAACAGATGGATTTAAGCTTTACAACGAAACAAGAGCCTTGAATTGCTCCGATTCGGATTACAAGTGTGCCTGTTCCGACTGTTTTGATTCCTGTCCAGACATCATGGATGCTCCATCATCAGGCCAATGCAAAGTGGGAAACATACCATGTTTTTCCGTTGGTGTTGTAGCCACCTACGTTTGTGTTTTTATTGGCATGGTCGTTTGGCATGTTAGAATGTTTAAGCAAAAAAACAAGCCATCCCACTTGCTGGCAACCGATTCTAATGAGAATGATGGAGACAATTATCCATATGCTGTCCGTGTTGAAAACACAACAGACAGCTTGTTTGATAACTACTCTTCTTTGGTCTATCACAAACCTAGTGTTGGAATTTCGAAATTTTTTGGGAAAATTGCATGCTTTTGCACTGTTCATTGTGAAAAGGTCTTGATTTTTTCAGCATCGGTTATCATTTTGTTGATTATCTCTATGTTCCAATTTGGGAAATTGGAGTTGAACCCAATTAACTTGTGGGTGAGTCCAAACTCAAAGAAATATCAGGAAAAACAATTTTTTGATGAAAACTTTGGGCCTTTCTACAGAGCAGAACAAATATTTGTGGTTAATGAAACCGGGCCCGTTTTGCAAGACTACCAGACGTTGAAGTGGTGGTTCGAAGTTGAAAACTATATTACTGGAGATTTGGCAACAAATGAGGATGTTGGTTATAACGATTTGTGCTTTAGACCTACAGAAGACTTTGATTGTGTGACAGAATCGTACACCCAGTACTTTCACGGTGTGCTACCTGGGGAAGAATCTTGGGAGTCAAAATTACAAATGTGTGCAGACTCTCCCATCAATTGTTTACCAACATTTCAGCAACCTCTAAAGGCCAACCTTCTTTTTAGTAATGATTCATTTGTTTTGGATTCACACGCATTCGTTGTCACTTTGCTCGTGGACGAGCATAGCGCTCGGTCGATTGAATGGGAAAAGGCTTTGGAAAAGTACTTGTTAAACTTGGAGCTTCCAAAGGGATTGCGCATTAGCTTCAATACGGAAATGTCACTTGAAAAAGAGTTGGCCGGAAATAACGATGTTTGGGTTGTAGTTGCTTCATATTTGGTTATGTTTTTGTACAGTTCTTGGGCTTTGAACAAAAGTGCCCAAAAGTCTGGCGTCATTTTAGGTCTGTGTGGTATTTTGATCGTTTTGAGTTCCATCACTTCTGCTGCCGGGTTGTTGAGTGCATTAGGATTGAAATCAACGTTGATCATTGCAGAAGTGATCCCATTTTTGATTTTGGCCATTGGGGTTGATAACATTTTTTTGATTGTTAACGAGTACCGTGCAGTTGATAAAACGTTTAGCATAGAGGAAAGAATTGCATTCGCTGTGGAACGCATTTCCCCATCTATTTCGATGTCATTTTTATCACAATTCATATGCTTTTTGCTAGCTGGGATTGTTCCAATGCCTGCAGTCAGAAACTTTGCACTTTACTCCGCTACTGCTTTGTTGTTTAATGTCATTTTCCAATTGACCACTTTTATTTCAATTTTAACAATATATGAGCAATACACTTCCAAGATAATCTTGCCGGCTGAAGACGAAAATGAGGATGACAACGAGAACTATGAAAAATCCAAATTCAGTAATTTTTACCACGCATTATTGCTAAAGTTCCGTGGAATGGTCTTAGGTATATCAATTACAATCTCGTTTGCTGCATTATTCTTCATTCCAAGCATTGAGCTTGGATTGGATCAGACGTTGGCTGTGCCTCAAGACTCGTATTTGGTTCAGTACTTTAATGACGTTTACCAGTACTTGAACGTTGGTCCACCAGTGTACTTTGTAGTTCAGGATGTCGATGTTTCGACAAGAGATGTGCAAAAGAGGCTTTGTGGTAAGTACACGACGTGCGATGAATATTCATTGTCGAATGTGTTGGAGGTGGAGAAAAATTACACCAGCATTACAGAACCTGTTGCCAACTGGTTAGATGACTATTTCATGTTTTTGAACCCTAGCTTAGATTCATGCTGCAGATTCAAACGTGGCACGTCAGATGTTTGTCCTCCTCGATTCCCTGCTAGAATGTGTGAAACATGTTTTGCTGATGACGAGTGGTCTTATGATATGCAAGGGTTTCCGGAAGGCAAAGATTTCATGGAATATTTTGACATATGGATCACTACGGCTCCAAGTGATGCGTGTCCTTTGGGTGGAGAAGCACCTTACTCCAAATCAATCAAGTTGAACAATGATTCCCACAGCATCAAAACGTCATATTTCCGGTCTGCGCACTCTCCTTTAAGATCGCAAGATGACTACATTCAGGCTTATAAGGATGCTGAATTCATTTCATCGCAGTTTGAAGATTTGAACATGTTTGCTTACTCCCCAATCTACATCTTTTTTGTGCAGTACGCTTCGTTGGTGAAACTAACATTGAGTTTATTAGCCGCAGCATTATGTGCTCTATTTATTGTATCGAAAGTGATGATTGGATCAACAAGAACTTCTGTAATTCTGGTTCTAACGGTGACCATGATTTTGATTGATATAGGTGGGATCATGTACTTTGCCGGGATCACGTTGAATGCGGTGAGTCTTGTTAACTTGGTGATCTGTGTAGGGATCAGCGTGGAATTTTGTATTCACATTGTCAGAAAGTTTACTTTTATTGACCGTGATACTGAGATCAACAACAATGCCAGAGTGTTGTTTGCCATGAAAACGGTTGGGAAATCTGTGTTTTGGGGAATTACTTTGACCAAAATCATTGGGGTTTCGGTTTTGAGCTTTGCAAAATCAAAAATCTTTGAAGTTTTTTATTTCAGAATGTGGTTTGCTTTGATCATCATCTCTTCTATTCATGCGTTAGTGGTTTTGCCGGTAATGTTATCTATGTATGGAGGCAAGGAATGCTATTTGAATAACTGAACTACTCAGTGGTCTGTTGATATATATATATATATATATATATATATATAATTTTGTTTTGTTTAGGCTGCTATATAACAGAAATTTTTAGATAATGATTTTTTTTGCTCTCGTAAAGATATTAGTTTTGTAAACTCAAGAGTGTGTCAGTTGCCGCTTAAAGTTTTTTAACAAAAGAAAAAAGAAGAAAGTTTTAAGCGTTTTTTTTTTGTTTTTTTGTTGTTTTTTTTTTCGTTTTTTTCGTCAAAATTGTTCGTACACAGAAGGTGCAAATAACAAGAAAGTAGAACCAACAAGCTCTGCTTTTGAGATAACCAAAACGGATAAGAGGTATTGTCGATCTCGGTGAATATCACGACAGCACACACACCAATGTCAAATGTGCAACAGTTGTCTTTGGGCAAACTGCTTCCGAACTTGATACCGGTGCGAACGCAGCAGCTGCCGAAAACGAGAATTATAACACTCAACTCTTTTCCTAAACACGAGCCAATTCCGTTAAAGTACAAGAAAGACCATTTAAAAAGCAAGGCTAAAACTGTCAATTTCTACTTGAATCATAAGAATGAAAAACTGAGGGCGGGAAAAGGATCAAATTATGGACTTAAAATTGCCACGGAATTGCAAAGCACTGCTGAAAGTGACGATTTTTTGGAGGATGAAATGAGTGAAAGAAAGGAGAGAATTGCACAGGGGACCCTCTCGAGGCAAAAAAAGGTTAAAATAGCGGAGCTCGCAACCATAGAAAAAACAATATGTCCTTCAGACGGCGGCTACCAGCGGGACTCTCTTGCAGCATTGAGAACTTTGTTAGACCAAGAAAAGAGTCAGTTTGAGAAAAAATTAGCGGAAACAGCTCAATACTACAGATCCTTGCAAAAAACTGCAAAAGGCCAAATCTTTTTGTACAACAACTTCCAAGAAAAAGTGAAGAGCATGTTGAGTGTTTTGCAGGCAATCACCAATCCACATAGACTAGAATACCCTCCCGAAGAAATGAAAATATATCCCACAGAGGTCACTACAGAGATACCACCTTTGGCCGTAAGTTCAATGGACCAGCGGCAATTTAATGACTATATTGGGACGTTGACACATACCAAGTTCAAGTTTAAAAGCTCTTCCAAAAGCAGCGGCATAGTGCCCAAGATTTTAAGACTTTTGATGAACAAAGATAATTTTACCACACAGCATCTTAGAAACACAGAGGCGTATAATGATACCATATTTTTTTTCAAAAAAAAGGGTGATCTTTCAACCTGTTTGGAATATTTCGAGCAGATGGAACGAGAAAGCATCAAAAGAAACACAAAAACCTATAATCTCATACTGAGACTTATATCGGATATTCAGCTCAAAGGTTTGTATACAATGCCGGCAATAGAGAGATTTTTACCCTTGTTGAAAACCATGAAAACCAAGAAAGTATATGCTGACATTCACACTTGGGGTTTGGCGTACTCTATTTTATTTGACAATCACTCCAAACAACACTTTCTACAAACGATGAAGGAATGCAAGTTACCGGCTTCAAAAAATCTTATCACACACCTGATCAAAGAAAACTATCAAAAAAATGATGTTTTTCAGATAATAGACTTTTTACACAACACAAACGCTCCATTCAACAGTGCTGCCATCAACTTGGTTCTGAAAAAGTTGATTCACGAAAATGATTTTCAGGGCTACTTTTTGGTGTTAAATTTTGCCAAATTTGTCGGCAGCTCAATGAGCCTGGCCCAATTTACTCCCAATTCGATGAACATATATTTGGCCAAATCTGCTGATCTTGGAAGAGTGGACCTAGCTATTATGGGTCTTCACACCTTAATGCGTGATTTCCATATTCAGCCGGACAGCAAAACTTTTGAACTTTTGTACAAAACTTTGGCCAGAAGAGGAGTGCACAAACTTTATCATTATGGATTTGACTATGTTGACAACTTATGCTACAGACTCAATCAAAACAACGTTGTCCATTGCTACTGGAGAACAAAAGCTTTGTCTATACTTTATGTTGATTGTCAGAGCAAGAAAAAGTTACTCGAAAAGGGCGCCATTTTGAGTACGACAACGAGGAATGAGATGCACCAAAAGTTAAGAATTCTGAACTCAGGCATTGGGTTTGAGACGGAAGTGTGGAATGCTGGGCATGCTACTTTGTTTAGGTTCTTCAGAATTTTGGGATCTGTGCCTTCAAAATACTACAATACTTACAAAGAAAGGCTAAAAATTAAAGCAATAGGTTGCACTGCTGCTGCATCTTCAAACTCAAACAAGAGACATAAATACATGCAAGGAATCAGAAATATTGGACTACACAGAGAACTAAGTAACAGGGTCAAGTATTTGGAAAATGGGGTTTACGAAGGCTTGAAATCGGACATTTTAGAGCGTGACCTTTTGATCATGAAGGAACAAGATTAGTAACGCAAACATGTAAATACAGCACAAAAAGTTTATATATCTCTTTCTTGCAAATAGCAAAATTAGCTTTAAATTTTTTGTTTTTTCGGTTGGTGACCGTCCTCTTTGCCATTTTTCACTTGGTTATCGCCAACCGTGTGAGTTTTTGCCAATTTTTGGGTATTTTTCACAAATCTGATTATTTCGAGATAATCTTGTTCGATTGTCAAAAATGTTGACTGCAACTTGTCTTTTCTATCAAGCTCATCAAGCTCTATCAAAGCGTCGTAGTTTTTTTGGAAAAGCCTGTTTTTCACCATTATTCTTGCGCTGCTTTGCTTGCCCAAATATAACAATAACATTTCTGTGAGTCTATGCAGTTGTTTTTTTTCCAACTTCAAATTGCACAAGCTTGGGAAATTTTGCGTCAAACTTGCCTTTTGCACTTGAAGCTTGATTTCATTCAAATCGATATGCTCGATCAAATATTGTAAATCGTTCCTGTCCCTAAGCAAATCAAAACTTTCATTTGGGTCTTCCACGGTCATCTCGCAGATATTTGGTTGTTCAAGCCAGTACGAATATATTGACTTATAAAGAATTGATCCATAACCCTTGCCCTGATATGGTGGAAATATCAAAAACTGTGATATTTTTGATCTATATTTATAATTAGTTGAAGAATCAAATTGTTGTGCACCTTGGTAGAACCAGTACTTGTAGCAGGTGGCGTAACCCAAAATATCTTTTGTCTCAGCATTTACCAAAAAATAAACATCCCAGTCATCATCATTTTCGTCAATGTAAGAAGCCCCCTCAATGAAGAACAAAGCAAAAATTTGAATTCTAGAGTGCAAATCCTTGACCTTGGATATGTTCATTTTGTAAATGTGCAATGATTGATTTTTTTTTGTGGTGTCAGAATGTTTGGCAATGAGCTCTCCATTCTTCTGGAAGTTCTTCCAAACGGAGTCGTTATCGCGCTCATTCGTGAATGTTTCAACCCATTTCTTCTCGTCTTTGATAACCAAATTCTCTGCTGACTTTGGCAAATACTCTAGTAGCGTGTCTAACGGGTTCGACTCCACGTTTCCTATTTTGTCTTTTTCCAACTGTTCAGAATACTTTATGTTTACCAATGGTAAAAAAGTTTTTGATTCAAAAGCTAAAATTAGCTCCAAGTCTTTGAACCCAAAAATTTGTTCCGAGTCCCCATATATTGGATAAGTGAAACTGGGATTGAACGTGGTGATTTTGTCGGTGGAAGAGTTTAGCAGTGAGATTTTGACGCATTCATTGGATGAAGCAGTCCAATTTTCAGGCTTGAAAGAGTCCATTTCAGATAAGTATTGGTCTTTTTTTTTTTTGCGTAACGTTTTTGTATTTAAACCAAGGAACTGAAAAAGTTGTATGTATCAATAAGACACTTAGTGTTGATGCCACGGATGAAAGATTTAAGACGGATTTTGTTCGTTATCGTTTTTTTTACGCGTTTTCGCGATGCTTTACAATTTCCCACAAAAAAAACGCCGGTGATGCGGGTAATGGATTTATAAAGGGTGTTTGTAACTTTTGTCAATTTTTAAGGTTCAAGATAGGACTTACATCAGCGGAAGAACCCATCAACGTTTATCCATTCAGTAGATTATACTAATATGGAGTATCACACGTTGTGTTTTAAAGATATCTTACAAGAAATAACGCTGATTACAAAATAAAACCACAAAACAACACTACAAAACAACACGAAACACAAGTATTTATCTACCAGATGTCTTTTCTTTCTTCAGCAAACTTATTTAACAAAACAACTTTGCCAGTCAGCCATGAAAATATTGTGCAAACAATACAAACCTTTACCGACAACATTTTTTTGAACAGAGATGGCGCTACCAGCGGTCATAAATGGGACCGGGGATCAGACTATCACCTTGATGTTCCAGCAAAGCAAGGACCTGCAACTACCATGACAAAGCAACTTGTGGAAACGTACAACACGTACACGAATTTTGATGGACAGAGTGATTATTGGAGTTGTAGAATTAGTGAGCACAAAAGTATTGATGAGGATTTATACAGAGAGAAAATTGTTGGAAACTTGAACGGATCAGTGTTTAAAAAAGAAACGGGAGAGTGGGAATTGCCGGAAAAGCTGAGTTACAGATGCACCAATGAGAAAAACTACTTTCATGCTATTGAAAGTGTCACTGTTCTCCACGATAATGTCTTCCTTGAAAGTGCTAGTGCAGAAAATGTTTCTAGTCCATCAGGGGGATGGGTTGAGATTGAAGCTTTGTACAAGTTTAGTCCTGTTTTGAAGAAAAGAGTTTTCAACGAGTGGGTTTATGTGGTTAAACCTTTCAAAGTTTCTGGTGACTCGTCTACCGAGGTGTCCTATGTTTTGTCTATCAGATCCGACCACAATCAAGATGGGCACAAAAGCGAACATGTACCGGCGTACTATGTTTCAATCGAAAAGTTGCAGTACAACTACACCACGAAGCAATTTACTTGGCTAATGTGCACTGCCAGCGACTGCAAGGGTATTGTTCCGCAGTTTGTGCAAAACATAATGATCAACAAGGCCGTAGTACACGATGTCCCCTTATTCTTTTCTTATATCATAAAGTAAAGGTGAGGGGGGTGGGGAGGAGTAAATCATTGATAATTGCTCAAAACTTGAATTTTCTTTTTAGGTTGCCTTCGACGTTGCTTTTAAATTTGCTAAGGATGAGTTTTCTCTTTTTTTCCATATTCATTACAGTGTGTAATCATTTTTCTCCGCATTTAATCTTAAATCACTTTGACACATTTTATTTTTTTTTGTTCGCCCTTGTGCTCTTTCGGTTATCATTTTGTTTGCATTGTTTTGACCGTTTTTTTGTTTTTTTTTGGTTTTTTAGGGAACAGACTATAAGTTGAAGTTTATCAATTATTATTGATGATCAAATTGGTAAAACGATTAGTTCAAAAAGGCTTGGCGATGTTTTAAGCCAAAACCTGGTTAATTTTATCAACACTGAGTATAGTACTGTCCTGGTTCAAGGCTGATGTACTGTTTTTTCTCAAAACCTCAGTGCTTTATGTATCACTTTTTCTCAGAATCATCGATTTAACAGATGTTTGCCGAAAACACACCAAACCCTACCATATAACTGCTAATTAAAGTAACCATCATGTTGAAAGCGTTTGCATCTGTAAAAATGACACTACCGCTGGCACAAAAGAATCTTGGTGTAGTGAAGCCTTTTCGGTACAGACCTGGATCCAAGTTTGGCATGAACCAAGCCTCTGGTATTTTTTTCTTTCGTGCAACATACAAAACTTCTTCTTCATCCAACACAACGTTCACAGCCTCTACTTCATCAACGACACCGTCTATCCCGAAAAAGCAAAAAGGCATAATTTTTTATAAGAACGGTGGAGAGTTGAAGTACGGAGACATTGCTGTTCCCAAACCAAAACCAAATGAATTGTTAATCAAAGTGTTATTTTCTGGTGTTTGTCACACGGACTTGCATGCATGGAAGGGTGACTGGCCTCTTCCTGTCAAATTTGATCCATATTTGGTGGGTGGGCATGAAGGTGCTGGAATTGTTGTTGGGATGGGGTCTCAGGTGAAGAACTGGAAAGTCGGTGATGCAGCTGGGATCAAGTGGTTGAACGGGTCGTGCATGAGTTGCGAGTCGTGTGAGTTGGGCCACGAGTCCAACTGCATGCAGGCCGATTTGTCTGGGTACACACACAATGGGACGTTTCAGCAGTACGCAACTGCAGACGCCATCCAGGCTGCAAGGCTTTCACCCAATGTTGATTTTGCACAAGTGGCACCGATTTTGTGTGCAGGGGTTACCGTTTACAAAGCTTTGAAAAGTGCAAACTTGAATCCGGGCCAATGGGTTGCGGTGTCTGGTGCTTCTGGAGGATTGGGTTCTTTGGCGGTGCAGTATGCAAGAGCGATGGGGTTGAGAGTTTTAGGAATTGATGGAGGTGAGGGCAAAGAGAAGTTGTTTTATGAGTGTGGTGGAGAGACGTTTATTGATTTTACCAAGGAAAAAAATGTTTCTGAGGCAATTATAAGAGCCACTGCGGGTGGTCCACATGCGGTGATCAATGTGTCTGTTTCTGAAGCTGCTATTTCGGAGTCGACCAAGTATGTGCGCACAAATGGCACGGTGGTTTTGGTTGGGTTGCCTGCGCACGCCGTGTGCAAGTCTGAGATATTCTCACACGTGGTGAAGTCAATCAAGATTGTTGGGTCTTATGTGGGGAACAGAGCAGACACAAGGGAGGCACTTGATTTTTTTGACAGAGGGTTGGTAAAGACGCCAATCAACTTGATTGGGTTGTCTGAGTTGCCCACGGCGTTTGAAAAAATGGAGTCGGGAAAGATTTTGGGCCGGTACGTTGTGGACACAAGCCGCTAAGTGCTTGAGGGCAATCATGTTTGGAGAACTAGCTCTTTAACATTTCACTTTCCACTTTCCATCACCCTGGCATGATACCATGCCTAGTTTTAATTAATTTATATAAGAGCCAATTTCCTATGATTGAGGCTTTTTCTGACGCTCGTTTTTCTGACGCTCGTTTTTCTGACGCTTGTTTTTCTGACGCTCGTGTTCTGGTGTTTTTTTTAGTGGTCTTTGCCAAGATTACAATTTTTTGTTTTCCTTTGTGTAGGAGATCCCTTCTCTTTAAGCTATGCAACAAGGTTCTTTGCAACAAGATTACTCACAACAAGATCACTCACAACAAGATCACTCACAACAAGATC
>ERZ794936.562-NODE-562-length-16771-cov-33.398301_pt1 | contig 16771 bp, 6 predicted proteins | sample MGYA00511083_ERZ794936 | MGnify/ENA primary metagenome ERZ794936 (study PRJEB30137, sample SAMN04331409) | food metagenome | isolation source: Y2 must sample point D1 replicate A | place: Australia: South Australia | collected 2014 ... | reverse complement strand
TGTTGTTGAGTTGTACTACTTTGCCCAAACATTCCTCCTGATGTTGCGGGTTTGGCTCCAAATAAGCCGCCAGTTGCTGTTGTGCTGGTGTTTCCAAACATGGTTTCGTGTTATTTTCTGAGTTTTGTTTGTAGGAATAGCTATACTAAAAGTCTTTCACCTCTCTAAATCTAACTGTGAAGCTTTAAAGGCTGGTGATTCTAAACACTCACTTTTCTGCATCGAAATGTCGCCCATTATTTTTTGGTTTAATGGCCGGATAAGAAAAACACGACAATACTTGACTCCTGTCGTCCAAAATTTTTGCTTTTTATAGACGACAAAAGATGAAAAAAAAATGCACGAAAAAATTTTAGGTGTTTATTAAATGGTTGTGTCTCGTCAAGGCTGTGTCCAGGTTCCCCTTCATAAATCAATGTGGCTGTTGCTTTAAGGTAATACCTTGCTGAAAACAAATACAACCAACCCCAAACAACAGACTTGAAACCACAAAAGACACGTAAAGATGGGTATTCCGAAATTCTTTAGATACATCTCCCAAAGATGGCCTGAAATTTCGCAATTAATTGAAGGTGACCAGATTCCCGAATATGATAATCTGTATTTGGATATGAATTCCATTTTACACAACTGTACAAGATCGGAAGATATTAACATTAAGATGACGCAAGAGGAAGTTTTTGCCAAAATTTTTGCGTACATCGACCATTTATTCAATATCATCAAGCCAAAAAATACATTTTACATGGCCATTGATGGTGTTGCACCTCGGGCTAAAATGAATCAACAAAGAGCAAGAAGATTCAGATCTGCTAAAGACGCAGAACAAGCTTTAAACGATGCTATTGAAAAGGGTGAGTATATTCCAAACGCCAATGGTGACGATGAAGATAATTTTGACAAAAACGCAATTACCCCCGGTACAGAATTCATGGCAAGACTAACAAAAAATTTGAAATATTATATTCATGACAAAGTTTCTAAGGATTCTGCATGGGCCTCAATCAATGTGATTTTTTCTGGCCACGAAGTTCCTGGTGAAGGGGAACACAAAATTATGGACTACATAAGAACCTTGAGATCTGCCAAAGATTATAATCCAAATACAAGACATTGTATATATGGTTTAGATGCCGACTTGATTATTTTGGGGCTTGTGACCCATGAACCACACTTGTCCATTTTGAGAGAAGAAGTCAAGTTTGGTAAAGAAGCCAACGCTGCTAGCAAACTACCTTTGGAAAGACAAACTTTTTTTTTGCTACATATATCTTTGGTCAGAGAATATTTGGAGTTGGAATTCAAACATTTGGTTGATGAATTGCCATTCAAATTTGATTTTGAAAGAGTCATTGACGATTTTATCTTTGCGTTGTACGTTATAGGTAATGATTTTTTGCCCAATTTGCCTGGTTTGCACCTAAATAAAGGGGCTTTCAGTTACATTTTACAAACTTTCAAAGAGTCTTTGAAACACATGGATGACTACATTACGGAAAAGGGACAGATTAACCTGAAAAGGTTTGCAATTTGGTTGGATTTCCTAAGTCGTTTTGAATACATAACCTATGAAAAACAAAACATTGACCTTGACTGGTTCAATTCAAATTTGGACAAAATCTCTTTGGAGAGTGAAAGAAAGAGGGAGAAATTGGGTAAATCTTTACTTTTGAAACAAGAAAAAAAAACTATTGGTGCTATGAAGAAATGGATTTTAAAAATTGCTCAAACTCCTATTGACTCGGAGTTCATCAACAACAATCCGACTTTTAGTTTGAATGAGCATGGTATTTATGTTACTGATGACAACTTGGAGTTTATGAAAAAATTTGTGCATGAGCTAGGTTTCAACTTGGTGCACAAGTCTTCCACCGACGAATATTCTTTGAAGTACTTTATCAGTGAAGAGTTGCAAGCTAAAGGTGGGGAAACCCAAGAAGAATCTCATGAAAGAGCCAAATACACTAGGAGTGTGTTGAAAAACTACGAGCATTCGGTGTTGATTGAAGATAAGCAAACTTTGGAAGAAACGAAACATGTCTATGATGAAAAATTCGACTCTTGGAAAAATCAATATTATTTGGAAAAAGTTGAGTTTGGTTCCATTGCACAGCCAGAAAAACTAGTTGAAATGTGCGAGAACTACATTGAAGGTCTACAATGGGTTTTGTATTACTACTACAGAGGTTGTCCAGCATGGGGTTGGTATTACAAATACCACTACGCTCCTAGAGTGTCTGACTTGAAAAAAGGTTTACAACTAAAAATAGAGTTTGAAGCGGGCAAACCGTTTTTGCCCTTCCAACAATTAATGGCCGTTTTGCCAGAGAGATCTAAGAAACTATTGCCAGCTGTTTACAGACCTTTGATGTATGAAGACAACTCGCCGATTAAAGATTTCTACCCAGATTCCGTTGAATATGACATGAATGGCAAAACGGCAGATTGGGAAGCAGTCGTGAAAATTTCTTTTGTTGATGCAAAAAGATTGATTGATGCGATGGCACCCTTGGAAAGCAAATTGAGTCCAGAAGAAAAACAAAGAAACAAATTTAGTACAGACTTGATTTTCATTTACAATCCCCAAGTGGATGAAATTTATCAGACACCATTAGCTGGGATGTTCAAAGACATTGAACACAACCACTGTGTTGAAAAGCATTTTACTTTGCAAACAGTCTCTTGGGAAAATTTGAAATTTGGGTTGCTTCGTGGGGCAAGCATGGGAGCTTTCTCTATGGGTGGTTTCCCAAGTTTGAAATACTTGGTTTTTGAAGATTCGTTGGAGTTCAATGAAACCAGAGTCTTTCAGTTTCCTTCCAAAGATCAATCGGTGGTTCTTAAGGTTGCTGACATTAGTTGTAACGATAATTTAACAATCGAAGATTTTGCCAAGAGATATTTAAACACTGTTGTGTTCACTAGATGGCCTTATGTTAGAGAATCTAGAGTGATTTCTATTTCGGACGGCTCAGCTACTTATTCAAGAGATGGGAACACCATCAAAAAGGATGAATTGGACCACAAGGCTAAACAAGACTTCCACCAAAGTGCCTCTAGAATGTTGAAAGACTATGCTAAAACAAAAGGTGTCATTATGGACAAGATCACCTACCTTTTGACCGTTCAACCTGTTGCAGGCATTGAAAGGAACGCGAGTGGGGCTTTCGTCAAAGTGTTTCATGACAAGGTTGAGTCGTATCCACTGCAACTGGTTGTTGACAATGTTTCGAACCACGATATGAGATTTGCCGAAAGAGACCCTGTTCCTATTGATCAAGAGTTTCCGGTTGGTAGTAAATGCATCTTTTTAGGTGATTATGCCTATGGTGCCGAGGCTACAGTTTTGGACTATTCCTCTCCAACAAGATTGAAACTTGAAGTCACTAAAAAATTAGACGGAGACGAGCCACCTATCGGCCACAAAGCCTACCAAAAAGATAAAGACATGATCAAATATGTTCCAGCCTATGTTGCGGCCAAAAAACTATTTGTCACTTCTTTGTTCTTCTCTAAAATCACTTCAGATTTTAGACTAAAATACAACAACAGATTTGTAAATGTTGGTTTGTCATTGAAATTTGAGTCTAAACAACACAAAGTTTTGGGCTACGCAAAGCGTTTTCCAAAGGGATGGAGCTACTCTAATTTAGCAATCAAATTGGTAGAACAATACAGAGCTACCTTCCCCCAGTTGTTTGAAAGATTATCCGTGCTAGGTAACGAAATTGCTACTTTTGAAGCAATTTTTTCAGACTTTTCAGACTCACAAACAAAAGAGCTGGTTTCATCTGTGAAAAAATGGTTGTCCGATGTTAAAGCAGACTTTGTCACGGTTCAAAATGAAAGTGACGCTTTGTCTAAAAGTGCCATTTCCCAAATTGAAGATTATGCCATCAAGCATGTCGCCACAGAAAAGCTGAACACCGAAACCAAAAAGTTGTCAAAAGTTCCAACAGATGCTATTTTAGTTCCTCAACAATCTTACAGTCAACTAAGCAAACAAAAATTCAACTTGGGTGATCGTGTCGTTTACATTCAATCCAACGGTAAAGTTCCTATCTTTTCTAAAGGTACAGTCATTGGATACTTTGCAGAAGGCCAAAAGATGAGAATTCAAGTTTTGTTTGATGAGGAACTTGTTGCGGGGAGTAGAATGGACGGTAGACTGAAAACATTTAGAGCTATTGGGTTGGATTCATCATTGTTACTAAACGTTTCCGATAGACAGTTTATTTACCATTCCAAAGCTTCTAAAGACTATGAGCCAGTTAGTGTTGACGAAAAAACGAAAAAGCAACAGATGCAAAAGAAAGTGCAACTCTTGAAAAAGAAACAAGCCCATGAATTATTGTCCTACATCAAAAAAGACACAGAGGAAAATGACTTGGCAAATGAAAAAGACAAGGGTGAAGCTCCTTTAACTGCAAAAAACATTGCTCTACCCGTTAACAAAGCCACTGCTAACAAGATTTTTGACTCTATTTACAAAGAGTATACTGTTGCTGAAGAACCACAAGACGGTCAATATGCGGTTCCATATACCGGACCGCAACAAATTGCCATGCCTCCTGGAATGAACGGTCAACCGCCAATGATGATGATGATGCCTCCTCAGGCACCTCATGGTTTCATGCCTCCACCACCTCCTATGATTGGTCCAAATGGGCTTCCAATTCCAATGCAACCTCCTTTCCATGCTAACGGGGTTTCTGGAGTCCCACCAGTCATGCCCGTTTCTTCTCAGCAACAGCACTTTTCTGAAGCTGGTGAGCACAGAGCAAAGGAGGGAGTTCCAAAAATTGCAACAACTGAAAACCAAAAAGCTCCACACAAAAATGGGCAAGGGCCATCAAGAGGCGGGCACAGAGGTAGAGGAGGAAATAGAGGCGGGAACAGAGGAGGAAGTAGAGGCGGGAACAGAGGTGGCAACAGAGGTGGTAAAAATCGGTTTGAAAAACCTAAGAACACCAAAGAAGAAACCGCTTAGAGTATAATTTGTTTTTACTATTTTTCTCTTGTGTTACTGCTTACTATCCGTTACAATAGAACAGTCAAGGCATCATTTGAAAAAACTACCGTATCTATCCCCTCTTTTTGGCACTTTATGTACTTTTTATTTCTCTATATAATATGACAACTAACTTGCAAATCTCATCAGGTCAGTCATCGGTTCTCATTGAATACTCATGGACCCTTTTTTCCTTGATTTCGTTTTTTTTGGCAAACCATTTTTGCTCAAACATATTAGACCTATCTACCCCATCCCATCTCCATCCTGGTTGTATATTAAACCTGTTTAGCGGTGTAATTCCTTCGTAGACTCTTCTGCCTAATGGTGTTGTCGAGGCAGAAGTGTTGACCCTTTCAACAATCACACTCTCTTTCCTGTTCTCTATGTTTGACGAAGCCATCATGGCCAATGGGTCCTCTGAATGAAACGTAGTTTCCCTTTTCCGTTTACTGCTTTGAGAAAATGACGCAGCCATTTCCAATCCCGCATTTTGAATTTCTCCTTTATTCAATTCAATAACTGCTTGTTCCTCAATCAATTTATTCCTCTGTTCTTCTGATTGTTTTGTCTGCATATACTCCCTATAGTTTTTGATTTTCCGTCCTTTTTCATCTCTATATATTGTCTCTTGTGGGTAGCTTGCTGAGGGGCTGCCTTTTGCTGTGGAAGTGCTTGTGTTTTGAGTCTCTTTTGATTCAGTCTTTTGGTTACCAGCCACTTTCGAAGCTGAATGATCCACTGTGGGATGGCCACTTGGCAAATTTTCTTCAGCAATGATGTTTTGATCGCTTGGATTTATAGTGGAAACCTCATTGGAAGAGAGATTTTTAAACGCAAAGGATTTTGGTTTCTTCATTCGATCTCCGTCCCGACCATTTTTTTTGGATATGAGTTGAGTTCTGCTCGCTGAAAGAGCAGATGCTGATTCATCAATTATGCTGAGAGACCCTGGTCTTGGTGTTTTTAGTGGTTTTGAATTAGATTTCTTCGAGCCATATTGACTAGACAAAAAATCTTGCAAACTTCTCTTTCCTGACATTACTAGTTTGTTTTTTTTAGGGTTTGGTTTGTTTCGTCTGCAGAAAGTGGGTTAATGCAACAAGACCTTTACATATATTTGAAGCTTGACATTAAATAACTAAGACTGCGCGAAAGGTGTATAAAAAAAATAAAAAAAAAAAAAAAAAGATCAAGACCTATTCAAGCTAACACGAAAACAAACAAATAATGCACTCACATGTAAACTTGTTTGATCATCTCAAGATAGATGTTGACGGTATCAATAAGCTAGATCTCCAAGCCGTGTGTTTTTCTAGCAAGCACAGCTCACGCAGTTGTCAAAGTTATGGAATTTAAATCCGGGTGTGCGTTTATGCAAACCCTTAGTTTGGAGGAATTATTAGATGTTCAAGAAGATGTGGTGAACCTTATAAGAAAAAGAGTTTTGGAACAAAAAAACAATCTGCGACAGAAAATCCCGAGTCCTCTACAACAACCAGATTTGCCAGTTCAACCATTTTGTGAACTGCCAGGGGAGCCACTTCTCAAAGAAGAGGTTATCGAGTCTTCTCAAAATTTTGACCCCACTTCCTTCCCAATAGGCACATTGGAAAGCGCTTCTGGATCATCAACACAAGAGTGTGTACGTACGCACCTTTATCAGGATTCGTCGCAACCAGAAAAAAATTTTAGTCGTATCGAGGAGACTCTTGGTGTACGCAAAATAAAATCAGCCCACTTGGATAGTTCACCATACAAACATGACACGACATTTGGAGATGGTGTCAGTGAGCTTCGATTGAAAGAGCCTGAATTAATAAAACATGATTTGAAATTTCAGCATTTTAAAAGCCCCAACAAAAAGATGAAAAAAGAAACTTCGCCAGCGAAAAAGAGTCTCAGTGATGGCTTAATTCATTCGCCATATAACTTACAAAGCGAGCCTCTATTGAAACAGAGTGACGTAAACGCAACGCCTGCAAGCCTAACTTTTCCTGATGACAAAGATTCTCAGGAATATCAGGACGAATTACTGCCATCTGCGTCTCAGCTTCCACCTGTGATTTACAAACTAACTGATCTTCGAAAATTTCAGCTGCGGCGTGATGAACTGCGAAAGTTGTTGGATAATGCCCAAGCGAAAGAAAACAACAACAACAACAACAACAAGAGTTTTCCACAATTCGTCAATTTGAATCGAAACCCAATTACACTTGGTGAATGGAGAATCCAAGACTTTGTTGCGAATGAAAAAAGTCTGGCTCATCACATTTCTACTAAAAAAAGGAGCAGAAAGTATCATGAGGAAAAAGCCTGGGAGCAATTTCAAAAGGGCGAAGACGTGGACAAAAGGTATTTGTACATGTTTGATAACATGAAGGACCGAGAACCTGAACCACCTGGGTACTGGCGAATCATGTGGCCCAGTACACAAGAAAATGAGCAAGACAAGAGAGAGATGGCGCTTGTGGAAAGTCAGAATATTGAGGATCGTTTCCACAAAGCTGTGAATTACAAGATCCCTGAAGAGGAACGCGAGTTTGTTTTCAAAGAGGAACTTTTAAATTTAGTTGTCAACAATGGTCGTTTCCATTTTCAAAAACACAATTTAGGGATCAAAAGTAAAAAATTTGTGCTATGAAATGCAGCTGCTACGATATAGATATGCATTATAAATAGAGCAATAAATAAATTTTAACCAAATTTCAGAAGAATGGCTAAAATAAAAAAGGGAAAAAGTCAGTAACATATTTTGCACTTCACTATCTTGAGCGCTGTGCAGAGGACAATTTTTCATAAACTTGATGATCAAAGTTCCTGAATGTTGGATCCAAATCTATAAAAGTCTTGACAATGTTACAGCTTTTGTAGTAATAATCAATGTCAATATCGCTGTATGACGAGTTTGGTTCTTTTCTTTGAAGTTGAAAGTTCTGCTTCACTGGTTTCCCGATATTTGTGTGTGCATTGTTGCCGTCAGTGGAGGTTGGTGAGTCTGGAATGGAAACAGTTGGAGGTGTAGGTGGTGGAGAAGAGCTAGGCAAAAACCCTTGGAAGATTTCATATGCCGCTAAAGTAAAACCAAATTGTGGAGAGGACCGCAAGACTCTTGCCGTTCCACCTTTGAAAAAAGATTTAAAAGATTCTTCTTTCCATATGAGTTTTGCCGTTTGAAAAATGCTCGTGTACTTGTTTTTGTTTGTCTTTGAATCCATCTGCAATCTTGTTTTTATTACATCAAAGGGTGTTGTGAAGTATGCAGCGGGCATACCAGCAATGGCACCAGATATCAAGAGTTCCCATGTTTTCAATTTGTTTCTGTATAGGCGAGAGTTATCAGTGTTGTCCCCGTTATTGCCTGAATCAGACCCTGTCTCGTTGTGGTCATGCAAGAGAGGTTTCCGATGGGACACCGTTGAAGATGCATTTGGGTCGAAATTAAACAAAAACTTTTTCACGTGGGCATACGTTGGAAAGTATATTGCACTGAACGGAATGTCTCTTGCCATGCATGCTAAAGAACCTTTATACAACCCTTGCAAGCCCAACTCTTTTACAATAGATATGGCCGTGGCTCCTTTTGGTTTCTGGAGTGGTAATTTTTGAGTGATTGCTTCTTTCATTTCGCTAGTGATTATTTTATTATTTTGATTGTTTTCAATGAGTTGATTGACCAATTGTAGTCTAATTTTGACAATCTCCAATGGGTTTGTAAAAATCACTTGACACGCCCCTGCAGTGGCACCACTTATGATTTCTTCCACAAGAAGCAAATTATTGGAGTTTTTATAGTTTGTGAAAAAGGATCTCATTGAATCGTTTACTGTCAATTTGATGGCTTTTTCCGGTGCAACACCAATCAGCTGTGGTTTCAAACCTGAATAAAGTCCTTTGAAACTTTCTCTCTTGACAATTTTGAGCAAACAATCTAAATAGCTTTTGTACAAGGTGTTACCCTGTTGTGCCTGCATTCTTGTTTTCACAATATCTATTGGGTACACAATTGTGGCACCAATAATCCCTGAAACTGATCCTATAATGAAGTTTGTGATATTATCGAAAATAGGATAAAAGAAAAAATTAGATTGGATTTTATTTTCGTTGATAGTTTTCTCTTTCAATTCAATCAAGTGTATCAAATCGTTCAGATAGTTTGGATTCAAAATTTTGAAGAAATCATGTAAATTCAAATAGTTTAAAGAGTGAGTGTTTATTGCTGTAGAGTTCTTAGGTCTGTCTATAGGGGACACCAACAATTTGTCAAATAGGTAAGTGATAAATTTTGAGTTGGTGTACATTGGTTTAGAGTTGTGTGATGAATCTTGTTCCATCAATTCTTTGTAGTTTTGCTCAAAAAGTTCCATTGCCTCTCTTTTTGTTGTTTCCAACAATTCATTTCTCATAAACTCATCTTTGATGTATTTTTCATGCAGTATTTGTTTTTCTATATTTTCTTGTTCCAACATTTCTTGTTCTTTCAAAAGCAAAGTCAATTCTTTGTTTTTCGCATTTGCCACAATTGAAAACAAAATGTTGATTTGGGATGGTGAAAATTGAATAATGTTGTTGACTTTGTTGTACGAATTTTTTGTCAAAATATTCATGAATTCCTTTTTCGTAATGACACGGTTTTGATAGTTTTTCAAGGATGTGTCTAATACAATATTGTTTTTGGAGCAATAGTTTAGCAACAACTGATTTAAAATATCGAAATTATCAAATAGGTAGATGAAATCCTGGTACATGTTGTATGGGATTTTGTCATTTGTGCATTTGATCAAGTGAGAATTGGATAAATCTATGGACTGGAAAATAATGTTATTGATTTTATGCGAGTATTGCAGCTTCAGTATTTCAATCAAATTATTTCTATTGATGTATGAATAGCCACTATGATTATCTTGTTTTTTATAATGATTGTAATAATAACGTGTTTTGTAAACTTTCAAGTCGTTCTGCACCATTGAGATTAAAGAATTAAGAGTAAGTAATTGTGGATGGTTCTCATCAGCTATATAATTATCCATCAACGATAAGTTTTGCCAATCAATGGGAATGTTTTCGCTGATTTCATAATCATCTTTGGTAACACTGTTTGTAATATTCGTGTTTGATGATGATGATGATGATGATGATGAAGCAGTGGCACTCGCTTTTTCCGAATTCAAATTTGAGCTTTCTGTTGTATAGTCATCGACATCGGTTAACAAATTTTTTAGCATTTGCAAATCTATAAACAACGAATCAAAAGTTAAAAACTTGTTAGTGTATGTTATTGATTGTAGATATTTGGAGTTTTTGGAATTATTTTTTTGTAAGAATTCATAAAAAAGAATATGTTGATAATTGTTGTTTTCTAATAAATTGTTAAAATGCATCCAATCTTGCATAGTCAAATATCCCTTGTTCTGTTCATCAATTGCAAAAAAAATCAATCCCATGGTGTCCATTGGGATGTGGTTTAAATTGTACTTGTGATCAGTAAACATTGAGCGGCTCGGGGTATTATCACATGCTTTGGTTTCGTTAATGTCTTTTTCACTCAATTTGTTAAAATTTGTCTTGTTCTTAACACAACCCTTCATGTGGAAAAAACTGGTGGAATCTTTCAAAATTTGAATGAACCCATCATAGTCCAAGACTACTCTTGAAGTGGAATCGTCAAGTTGTTTTGCATACCGATTAAATATTTCAATTTGCTTTAGCTTTTTTCTTGATCTTGATTTATTCTCCAGTTCCATTGTGTGTGTGTGTGTGTGTGTGTGTGTGTGTGTGTGTCTGTGTTTGAGTTATCTGCTTGAAATTATCTTTTCGTTTGTTTTTCGTCTATCCAAAAATATATAATTTGGATATTATTTTTGATCGTTATTGTTCATCAAATTAACTTGTCTCTTCGACACTAGTTCCTTTTCACTTTAATATATCACTTTCTACAGTTGTAAGTTGAACTTTTCATCATGTTGTTTTTGTAGTTCTAATACTTCACTAAAACAAAGCTTTTTAATCCAAATGCCTTTTGACATAACACAACGAATAATTATAATGGTTTGTAGTTTACTCGCTTTAACAATGCCGTATCCATCCAATGATATCACTCGTATGCCTTTTTCTCTGCCTCTGTTTTATGTTTTCTCCTGATTTTCCGTCCACGCTCATTATTTTTGTGAATGACGTTTGTGCGTGACGTTTGTGAATGACGTTTGTGCATGACGTTTGTGCATGACGTTTTATAATGTTTTCTGACGCTCTCTGACGTTTTTTGGTGTCATTCCCCAAGCAGCCTGCTTATGACCTTTCAGAATAATTGTTTGTATCAAACTCTTTCGTAATGCTTGGTAATCACGTGACACTGCACTATACACCATACTATTAATTTACATACACACAGGGTGCTCATGCACATGACTCTATGCTTTTCTGTAACTAAAAAAAGTCAGCAACAAACAAATTGAAGCACCGTGTACTAAAGAGTGTATACATAGGTAGTTAGCTCACTTTTGCTTGCATTTGAGCACCACCCACTTTCCAGAGAATCTTTTGGTTTGCTATTACTTATTCTATTACTTTACTAAACTATGTTATAATCTTACTAAACCGAACAAAGCTTTGGTAAGAATACCGAAAAAAAAAAAAAAAAAAAAAGAAAAAAAGTAAGACCACTATGGTGCGTCTTTTATATGGATATAACAATTTATTAGCGCCATTCGGTCTTTGTTTATCTGTTTTTCTGTTTGTTTCTTTTTGTTTGTTTCACTGATTGTCCGATAGTATCTGCGCTTGTTTCTCGGTCTTGTAGTCTCGGTATATATTTAAATTCTAAACTACCCGAAAATAAATGATAACGGAGAGGGAAAGGAAAAAAAAAAAAAAAAAAAACAGAAAGTAGGTAAAATGTTTATTCAAATCAAGCTCAGTAATAACTCTAAGTTGAGTTAAACCAAGGAAAAAGGAAAAATAAAAAGAAAAAAAGAGTCAAAATTTGGAAAAATAAAAGTTTAACATACTAAGTGATAACAAAAATAAGAAGCAGAAGAAGCAGAAGAAGAAAGAGAAGAAGATCATACCAAAAGACTAGTGAACTTTGTATCCCCTCAGAAACAGTTCAAAAACCTTTGCATAAAACATTAGGCTTTTTTTTTTCGAAAGACTAACAAGATAGAAGAAGTTCCCTGGAGGAAAGTGAGAAGTGAACCAGGAAAAGAAAGAGAAGAAAACCCCTTTTGAAAGAACTTATCAGAGCTACACATCAAAAAGTAGTTCACACTGCTCTTGAATTGATATTTACAAACCTCAGAATTTTACAACGATTTGAGAAAAATTGCATTCATTCATTATTCAACTTTTCATTACAGTGCTTAAAGTAGGAAAAATAAGATAAACTAGGTTCTAATATGAGCACAAACGATATGAGTCGTACTAGTAGTACTAGAAACAACAATGCCACAAACACGAATAGTGGAAGTACTGATACAACTGTGAACTCGAACAGTAATCATAACACCAGTACCAATAATATTAATAATAATAATATTAATAATAATAATAATAATAATAATAATAATAGCAAATCCAATAGCAGCACAAAAAGCAAAAGATCAAGTCAGGCTCAACATGTTGTGGGGATTCACTATGCGTTGGGAAGCAAAATAGGAGAGGGGAGTTTTGGGGTTATTTTTGAAGGGGTGGATCTTTTGAATACCAAGCAAAACGTGGCCATTAAGTTTGAGCCACGGAAATCTGAAGCACCTCAATTGAGAGACGAATTCAGGTCGTACAAGATTTTGAACAATTGCAAGGGGATCCCACAGGCATATTATTACGGACAAGAAGGGATGCATAACGTTTTAGTTTTAGACTTGTTGGGACCTTCTTTGGAAGATTTGTTTGAATGGTGTGGACGCAAATTTTCTGTCAAAACAACAGTGTTATTGGCAAAACAAATGATTGAAAGATTAAGAGATATTCATAATAGAGATTTGATTTATAGAGATATCAAACCGGACAATTTCCTTATATCGCAATATCAAAGATATCAATCAAGTGTGAAAAAATGTTGTATATCTTCAAAAAATGATCCGAATTTGGTCTATGTGGTTGATTTTGGCATGGCAAAACAATATAGAGATCCACTGACAAAACAACACATTCCTTATAGAGAAAGAAAGTCTTTGAGTGGTACGGCAAGATACATGTCTATTAACACGCATTTGGGAAGAGAACAAAGCAGAAGAGACGATTTGGAATCTTTGGGCCATGTTTTTTTTTATTTTCTAAGAGGTTCTTTACCATGGCAGGGATTAAAAGCTCCAAATAATAAATTGAAATATGAAAAAATTGGACACACAAAACAGGCATCTTCACCTGAATTTCTTTGTATGAACGGGAAATTTCCAAAACAATTTGGTCAATATTTACAATATTGCAGAACTTTGAAATTTGATGAAGAGCCAGATTACAATTATTTGATCAATTTAATGGATTCGGTATTGGAACAATCAGGACAAAAAGATGATCAAATATACGACTGGATGTCACTGAATGATGGATATGGTTGGGATATCAGAATCAATAAAAGATCCAATCTGCATGGATATGGAGGTGCGCAAAATAACAATAATTACAACAATAACAACCAAAACAATGTACAGTATGGACAAACACAACAGCATTCGGCACAACAACAAAGAAGAGCATCACAACAGCTCTCAACGAGCAATCAAAGAAGAATGTTGAAATACCAACAGCAGCAGGCAGCGTTGAGTCCAAACACTGCTCTGCCTTTGCAGATACAACAACAACAACAACAACAACAACAACAAAAACTGATGAAACTCAACTCGCGAACAAGTGGAAACAATTCCTTTTCTTATACTTCCAACTACGCAAACTACTACCTCAACAATAGCAAAAATCCAGCCGTCTTGGATAATGAAAAATCGAAATTGGGAATGACTTCAAATGCTCCATATCAACAACTCCAGCAGCAGTCTGCATTGGGTTCACAACAACCATTGAACACCAATGCAAACTACTACTATTACGACTCCATAAATAACAGTGGATCCAATGGGCCTGCAGGAAACATAAAAAGGTTTAGTAAACAACAACAAAGTCGTCGGGCATCAATGCGCAGTGCCAAGAACATGAATGCAAACTCAAATGCCATGACGCATCCTAGAGCTATGGCGCATGGCCATGCAGAAGGCCCGGGAACCGTGTTTTCCGATGACGAATACTCACACACAACAGGGTACGAAGATGACGAAGAGGATTTCAAGTGCTGCTGCTGCACAAATTGTGTAATTTGCTGATCTTAAGAATGGAACACATCCATGATTCAAATGACCTTGTATTTTTTAGCTCTCTTATGATATATTCGACATATGCATTGAGTTTCAAATGTATATAAATAATTTGTACAAATCATTACTTTAAAGAAATCCCGAATCAAGCTATGTTTTTTGAAGTTGGAGATGGAAGTTCGACATCACTTGCAGATGAGAACACCACAGAGGATAAAATAGAGTTATCTGAAAAGGACGAGGACACAATGGACTCGGCGCGATTGCTTTGTGTATGGGAATGAGCACTGACATCATAATCAAAGTTTTCATCAGTAGCGGGCTCGTCACACAGGTTGTGGCATCCAAGCTCGTTTGTGTCCCATGTAATGAGTGAACTTGCAGCACCAACGAGAGAGAGCTCTTTGGGTTGAGTTACTCCGTTCGGATTGCCAGAAATAACGTAGTTTCCACAAGACGCTGAGAAAACGTCAAAATTGAGGTCATGAGGACTGTATTCAGGACGGAATTCAGTGTTTGGTGTTGTAGTGAACGAAGTTCCAGCCTCCGATGATACAATTTTTTGCGTGTCCCAAGATACAACATTTCCTGCAGAGTCACTGGTATAAAACATCTTGTTTGAAAGATCCATTTTTAGGCTGGTGATGCTGGTGTACGGATCTTCGTGCTTTAATTGATACAAATATTTTCCAGCGTAACGGATATCCCAGATATCAACCATATTGGTTTGTTTGGCGTTTGTCGTGCATAATTTGTACTGGTCCAGCCAGCTACACCGTGCATGATATGGCGTTTCAAAATTATTGCCCTCAGACTTTAGCCCTGCTGTTTGATAATTTGGTGACAAACTTTTTTTCCCAGAGCACAGTTTGGAAGAAAAAGATTTGTTTGTACGAAGGTCTAAAAGAGACGCATTTCCTGATGAATTTATCATTCCTAAAAGTGTCAAATTGGCTGGATTGACATCGCAATATCTGACAACACTGTCGTTGGTCATAGACTCTGTGTCGCTCGTATCAAAACTAAAGTTTCTCGTGTAAACGGCTTCTTTACGGTTAATGTCATTGATTACAATGAAGTTTCCCACCACTGTTATCAAGTTTTGGCCAAAATTGCTTATATCCCAATTCAGTACTTGATCAATATGTGGTGGATTTTTGCGCATTGTACTTGATTTTGAAAGCTTGCCCTGATTATAGTGTCGCACAATTTTTGTCCCGTTTCTGAGTGTGGGCAATTCGTCATTAACTTCTGGCAACTCAATCTCAAATATATTCACCCTTCCATCGTTGTGACCTGTTGCAACGACACAGTGGGAAGTTTCTCCGATATGCGAATGCGTGTGATTATTTGCGGACAACATTGCCGAAGCAACAATTGGTTTAGCTTGCAAGGTAATTTGTTGCAACTGTTTTACATGAGTAACGCCTTTGGGATCTGGAGTCTTGTGCATTTTATAAAGCCCAATTTTACAAGAATTGTCGTTGTACAAATAGCTTTTCGAATCCGTTAGGACAAAGTTTTCGGAACAAGGCAAAGAGCTTATTGTATAATTTTCCGCTTCACTTATCGCCTTTAAACTCCAGTATTCGTTTTTGAACTTTTTTTTGACCATTGGTTGCTCTTATTTTTGAGTTTCAATCAAGTGTGTTTGTAAGATGTTCTTATTGTTTGTTGATGTTTATTTCTGGGTTTAAGCCTCAAACGGAGCACATTTGCATATCTATTTATGTAAATTGAAAAGAATAACGTAATTGCCTTTAGCAAATGCAAAGGAATATATATTATGACTCTTACTCAGCTTGCAATTTGCCAAAATCATGCTCTTTATATATGATAATGCGTACTGCTGGCGTGTGTATCCTCTAGTCAAGTTATTTTTTTTATATATTTTGAAATTTCAATAGCATTCTTATATTGTTGACACTGTTTGATATAGTCCCTTGGATTCGTTTGCGATGTTGTCAATCGTTTTACCTGCGGGTATATGTTGTTGTTGTTCTGTTTCAACAACTCAGTACCCAGCAAAAGATGTATTGGTCAATTGGTACAATAATATCTGATGATCAATGCAAGTACATGCACGGAAAAAACGCGCGCGGCAAATTTTCTGCTGGGTTATTTTTTACAAAAAAATAAAAAAATAAAAAATAAAAACACAGTCGTTTTCCCTAATAAGTCACAAAAAAATCCCGCCAAACATTGTTTATTTTACAGTATTTGGAAAATAAACGAATCACAAAGTTTAATTATTTTTTCCACTCAATAAAATTCCAATGTTAATTGAAAACAAAGTAAAAGTTAAGATTGCTGGTAAAGTATATGAAAAGTATAGAGTCTGAAAATAATCAACTGCAAGTAAAACGGTAAATGTAAAATGACATCTACAAACCCAACCAGAACTCGGATTCTTTAACTTCAAAGTCTCCAATCAAGTGGATGTCATCGGAAGAAG
>ERZ794936.561-NODE-561-length-16772-cov-32.924807_pt1 | contig 16772 bp, 7 predicted proteins | sample MGYA00511083_ERZ794936 | MGnify/ENA primary metagenome ERZ794936 (study PRJEB30137, sample SAMN04331409) | food metagenome | isolation source: Y2 must sample point D1 replicate A | place: Australia: South Australia | collected 2014 ... | reverse complement strand
ATAAGCTTACAATAACAACACAATTTACATTACAAAAATCACGGGAAAAAAAAAAAAAAATAAAAATAAAATAAAATAAACCAAAACATTACACACCTCGATTGTTACAAACCAAAAATATACAGAATTTAAGGCGAAATAACAGGGGGTTTTATTATTCTTCGATACAGCAGCATCCTGTATTAGAATGCAAATTAGAGACGTCAAAGTGCTGATTAAAGATGTTAAAGCGGAAGTAATTATTATTCCTTTTTATTCAAATTATTATTGAAATTCTTTCTCTTCTTCAATCATCATCGGACAGTGTACACTTGTTGCATAATTATCGACCATAATTATTTCATCATCGCGTATGCAACAATCAAAGGAGATTGAATGTAGTTGCTATTTGTCTTTATTTATTCTTCTCTTTTTTTTTTTTTGTTATTTTGTTGTTTATTTGAATTAAATATTTACATGGTCATTTCAAGAGTGGTCGATATCAGCGATTTAATTCTTATAAATAATTTGTTTATAATAACGACACCTATTTGATGATAACAACATTTATTTGATAATAACAACACCTATTCGATAATAACGATACTTGTTTCTTTATATATTAAGCCCATTAACTATCAAAATTTAGAATTGCATGCTTGCATTTGGTGAAACATTTTTGTTCTCTGCTCATCGAAATTGATTGTTACTTATTAAGAAAAAACCATCTCAATCTTTTTATCAAGCTCTCTCCAAAGATCAATATCTATCGGCAGAGAAATATTAACCTTCCGAGTGCAAAAAAAAAAAAAAAAAATAAAAAAAGACCTGGAAACCTGAAACCTGAAACCTGAAACCTGAAACTTGGAAACCTGAAAACCTCAGCAGTACACCGAGCCAAAAAAAAAAAATAATTAAAAAAAACAAAAAAAAAAACAACACTTAGAGTTTCAATACTTTAACCACAAAAAGTGAAAATAGCTGCCTAAAATAGCTTGTCACGTTTTAAAAGATCAAATTTTGAATTATAATAGTGAATCTGATTTGATTTTAGTGATTTCTGTACCTTCGGTGAGTTTAATATTATCCATAATCTCAAAAAAAACATAGACCAGAAACCAGCTGAATACTATCAACCATCTTAAAAGCTCATAAGAAAACCACCCTCAATAATCAAAGTGGAGTAAAGATAATTTTTGATTCACGACATCTTATCTGAACTCTCAAAAGCATCAAAAAAAAAGCATCAAAAAAAAAAAAAAAAAAAAAAAAAAAAAAAAAAAAACACAACATCACGTAATGGCCTCTTCAAGTAAGTCTCCAAGTTTGAAAAGTGGTGAGGATAAAAAAAATGGTGGATTGACAGTGGTGAGTCCGATAAATAACTCTGTTTCCGGAAGTTTGAAAAATAAATCAGCCATTGCTAATAGTGGTCATAGCAACAAAATGGCCAGTCCGAGTCAAATGGTTCTGCCCACTCCACCAAAAAGAAGGCGTGGAAGACCAAGAATATTGAAAGATTATGTGGATCCGATGAAATCTCCAATGGCAAACACATCTTTGAAAGTACAAAAACAAGGGTATCAAGAAGCCAAACCGTTTATGAAAGTGGGCGGGAATAATTCTTCAACAGGGAGTAGCACTGCGGTTAATAATTCTACTAATATTACCATTACCAATACTAATACTAACTTTAATACAGCAGCAAATCAAGGAGATAACTCTCCATCAGTGAAAACGACACTAAACAGATTGGTGAGCGGGACCAAAAACTCTGGCAACCCAGAAGTCATTAGCAGAAGATCCTCTGCAACGGTGATCTCGCCCTTTACTACACCACAGCGGTTCAACTATTACATGTCGAGTTCACAGCTCCAAAACGTACATAACAGTGCAGATAGCCATGTCAGTGCGAGTTTTTCAGAAACCCCAAACGATTACAGTTTGAAACCTTCTTTGATGACCAAAACTTCTCCAAGAAAAAAGAAAAACTCGCCAAATAAAATTGGCAAGTCTGGTGGCAGTGCAAGTTCTCCATTGAAAATGTTGAAACAAATGAATACTTTTAAATCCAACGGAACAGAATTGATCATATCACCTTCTACTAGTTCAAACTACGCACAGTTTCAGCCGATGAACGGTTTGAAATCGAAAAATGGTGGCTCTACAAAGGCTCCGTTTCTAAATGGAAGTGGTGCAAATGGGAAATCAAATAGTGGCAACCGGAAAAAAAGTAACAGTTTGAGCCAAAGTAGATCAAAGTTGAAAAATTACGGTTTGCCCAACATCATGGAATCGTCATCAACAAGCTCTTCTTCAGCATCACCTTTGTTGCATGCAAACCGGCACTCACATTCGGCAAGCGCTCTCTACGAAACCGATAGTAACAAGTCTAACTTTACGTTCAAGTTAGCTATAGATTCCACGGGGAAAGCGTTTATCACGTCTCCGCTCGAAACACGGTTCCCAATGGCAGGAACTAGTCACAACCAACAGCACTCCAAGAGCAACAACAACAACAACAACAACAGCAACAATGAGACTCCTTCAAAATTGAGCAATGCTCAGCCACCTTGTTTTTCTTCCTCTTTTTCATCAAATTCCTCTAGTAATAGTAATTTCCATGCTTCTGCAACAAGGACAGAGCAAAACAATATACATGAAGAACACGCACGCTACAATGACACTTCACTGGAAAACATTGATCTCTCTTTGCAAAATGAACATTCAAAATCCGATGTTGACACTGACTCGGCTGCCGCCTCGCAAGCAACTCCTTTACAGAAAATTTCAACCAGATCACAAGCAGATAAATCAGATATCATGAACAATAAAAACAAAGTTTTGTCTTTGATGAACAAGATGAAAAAACGGAAACCGAAAATGAAAAGTACAGAAACGTCATATGCATCGCCGTTTGTAAGTTCTCCAAAGGGTATTGACCATAAAGATATCCCAACCGCTTCTGCTTCCTCTCATATAAACAACCCTATCATGCCACATGAAAAATTTGTGGAAGAAAGACTACCAAAAGACTCAGAGTCACAAGACTCATTGGATCCAGATGCCACAGAGCAAAAAATTTCAACTCCGCCTTCGTTTTCCCATATCAACGACAACGACATTGAAGAAAGTAACAAACACAAGAATAATTACAAACACAGCGGCAATGAGGACGATGTCCAATGCAGTCCAAAGGATTACGAAACCAAATTTACAGAAAACGATTTCAACAAAACACCAATGTTTTGCAAAGACTGGAACGCTCATCAATCCCTGCTGTTCACAAATGGCAGTGTTTCCACACACAAAAACTTTGCCATGCTGGGCGGCCTTGGTGATGAAAACGGTATAGGAAACGGAAGTCCAAGGGCAAATATGTTCCACTCAGTGAACATCGAACACGCAAACCCAAACGACAACAACATAAACGGGAAACCCACTTACAAAAACAATGATACCAATGATGAGAGCCACGCAAACAATCACCTAATGGACGACGAAGAGTACAAGAAATTCTTAAACTCAAGCCCGCTGGGCCCATCCACTTTGAACCATGCGCCTTCCAATATGATGGCGTTTAATCTGGACCATTTGCTGGCCTCTCCCACAACGAACAGTTTGCTCAATGCTTTTTCCCATGCCGTGCATAGTTCTCCGTTGGCTATGAATAGGCTGAAATCTACACCTTCAAAGGGTCAGTCCAATTTTTACGCAAACAACATTTTTCATAACCAACCGCAACATCAACAACAACAACAGCAACAAAATCAAAAACCGCTTCACAACTCTCTGGATCTGCAAGTTCTCGACAACCAAATTAGAAATCATTCAGATATGGTTCCTGCAGCTCAGCAAGACGCGTCAACTGAAGCACACTCTCCTATGTCATCTGCAATCAGTGCGGCACACGCTACGAATAAGAAAATTCTTGCCACAAACACCAGAAACGGTACTGATAACACCTCAAACAATGCATTATACGACATAGAGTTCATGTCGCCTTCTCATTTGAAAAGACCTTGGTGAGTCTTATAAAAAGGAAATTTTGTTGTAGCAAAGGGCTCTACGATATTTATAATATTTATACACTTAATTCGGTTTTGATTCATTTCTTGAATATCCTTTATATGTTAAGAAGAAAGTAAGTTCGACTTTATTCCTCCCACAAGGGCTCGTCAAAGTTGTATAGCCAAGATAGACCGAGCCAGCTGGATCCGACCCCTAAAGCACAATATACACTGTACAGCATCAGGCTCAAAAACTCAAACTTCTCGCTGACTCTCATTATATCTATTGTACCGCATGCCACTATCAGTGGCAACAAAGTGATGATGTAAACAATGGCCATTCTGTCGAAAAACCATACCCTTCTTTCAATAGAGCTGCTGATTTTGGTGATGTCTCTCAGCGCAACAAAGTAAATCAAACACCAAATGGTGACGTACAAAATCTTCAGCAAAAAGTCTTGCGAGGTGTATAGCAAAGGAAACAAAGACACATATCCAGCAGCCGTAACCAGTCTAAACGGCGTCAAAAGTCTCCGGTCACTGATCACAAGGAAACTGAAAGGAATGATAACCAGCATGATTGCCTTTTCATGGACATGCCACCCAAAAAGAAACGAAGAGTAACCACACAATGTCAAAGAACCAATAAACCGTTTGAAAGTTGGGGCAAACAGTACAGGCAATACAGCAATAACTTGATAAAAAAGTGTTAGCGTGAAAGTTATTTTAGGAGGAATCTGGGGCAGAATTTCAAAAGTGACATCTTGCACCAAGCCACGAGTTCCTGTATTGATGACCTCGTCCAGATTGTTGTGACCCCAATGAGTAAACAAGTGACATTTTTTGAAAAGAAAATCAAGCTTGTTGGTGTGTTGAGATATTTTCATAACTGCTACCGTCAGTATCTTGTCAACAAAAGAGTAAAGTGCCCAAAAGTTTGGTGCCCAGTATGCGTGGGTCAAGCCCCTGTTAAACGGGAACAGTCTACTCAACAACTGCTCATAATCACGAGCAAAAGGTAGAAAGCAAACAGCAAAAGTAGATAGCACCACCCCTGCCAGTTTAAACAGTCTTGTCCAGTGGACCAGTTCAAATAAGTTCTTGTAAGACTTGAATTTGAAAGAGCTGTCAAAATTCAAAATGTATGCTCTCAATAGAAACACAAAAAAACTAGGAGCCAAGTATAAAAAAATGTGCTTAAAGCACAATGCAACACTGAAAAAAAATCCACAAAGCAAGTAGTGTTCAAATTTGGCACTAACAATACTTGCAATCAAAATTCCAAACAGAAACCCATTGTACTGGAAATGAATGTGGTCAACTATCAAAAACCCAGGAGATAGCACAATGCTACTGGCAACTACAAAATTGGCAGATTTTTCGCTCATCTTTGACTTGTTGACGTATACTTGCAAAACCACAAAAAGTACGATCTCACTCAGTATCACAGTGCATCTTTGATAGTATATGGTTGGGATTCCAAACATCCCAACAGAAACAATATCCAAACACCCATCTTCAATTGCTGCTTTAGGAACAAACTGAGCCAAAAACCACTCAAAATATGCAAAAAACGGAGGGTAATCCAATGTCCATTGACTCGTTTTTTCAAAATACCACTCTTTCAATGGCAATTTCTTGGTAATGGCCATCCAATTACGATGCACATCAAAGTCTGTGCTGTAATAACCTGGGAACAAAAGAATTTTCAACGCAGTAGACGCAACCCAAAAGTTCCATAGCGAGTAGTTTCTGGTCTCATCAACCTCTATTTGCTGCAGCAAGGGCTTTTTCAAAGGTGGAGATTTGACGGGGGACTTTTTGTTTTTCTGTTTGGCACTGTGACCCATTTTTTTCAGTGCTTCAATTGAGGCTCGTTGCTGATTGTTCGGTTTGATCTTTTCGGTAACATCTCTTGTGCCTCTTTGAGTTTCAACAAGGACATGTATTAGGCCAACCGAGTCTTTGTTTTGAACGGGGTAAATCTAGATAAGTTTTTTTCCTGGCCTAGCTTAAAAAATAAAACATAAAAAAAATAAAAAAATAAAAAAATAAAAAAAAAGGAGGAGTATGTTAAAAACAACACGCGGAAATGATTCTGTTTTGTAAGCTTGTAATCTTACTTTAAAAATACTTCTTAACAGGCTTTACTGTTTAGTAGAAAGATACTCCCTTAGTTAGGGAAATAGGTTTTTTTTTAACAAAAAATTGAAATTATCCAAGCCAAATAGTACCAGCCACATTGCACAAACAAAACCATGAGTTATGATAATCCATTGGAAGCCTCTGTGTGGGATGACAATGCCACTTCTTCGAAAATCATAAACGAGTTGAGTAACACTTTTGCTCAAAGCGAAGTTAATGAAGAACCAAATTGGGGTGAATCACACAACGGTTCTGATCAGGAAAGTGAGGCGAACGAAGAACACGCACCCATGCCGCTTGATGATCAACAGAACGCTCCTAACAACTCTATAGAGGCTTTTCAAAACCAAACACCGACAAACTTTGCGAGAGATGCGTACTCGTCCAATGCTTTTGGTGAAACGCCATTTCTAGCTAGTAACCCTATTACAGGAAACATTTTTGCTACTCCGGAATCTACCAAAAAGAGCTTGTTAAACGAACTCGCTCCCGAAGAAGACCCCTTAGCCGAAATCAAAGAGGCAGCAGTAACAGAGACAGACCCCTTGAATGGGGCGTTGTTTAATGACACCGATAGATCGCCGTTGAAATCTGGTGTTGATGACGAGTCTTTGCGCGAAAAAGCAGGTATACCATCTTTATCAAAAGCTCATGGATCAAAGCCCAATAGGCTTTTCAATATCAAGAGAAAAACCGCTTTAAGAAAAAACACTAAAATGGCACAACCTACTGATCAAAATGTTTTTACAGATCCTTTAGCAAAATTAGTGGAACAATCGGAATTTGTTGATGAGCCACTGGATGATGACACTTCAACAAAACAGCAGAGTGAGGTAACCAAGAATTATTCTGGAGACAAAAGTCAAACAGTATCTGAGTCTCCACAAGCTTTGAACATGAATTTAGCAGGAAAATCCTTACCAAAAAGACCAAAAAAAGAAAATACAGGCGAAAATCAGGACGCAAATTTGATTTTTGAACCATTGTATGAAATTGAGGTTACTGATCCAACAAAGGTTGGTGATATAACGAGTTCACATGTGGAATATAAAGTTAGAACAAAGTTTTCTGACGGTGAGCATCATACTGTTGCTAGAAGATATAGAGACTTTAGATGGCTATACAGGCAACTTCAAAACAACCATTGGGGCTACATCATTCCATCCCCACCGGATAAGCAAATATTAAACATGTTTACCACTGATTTAGTTGAAACGAGAAGAAGCCAGATGAGTTTGATGCTGAACAAGATAGCTTCGATACCGGTTTTGAACACAGATCCTGATTTCGTTGCGTTTTTGAAATACGACGGTGCAAAACTTTCAACCTACTCAAAATCTAGAAACCAAGACACTTTGGCACGCTCTGTGAACGATGCAAATGACTTAGCAGAAGTACACATGAGTGAAATCACCTTGTTTGGACACGAACGCGGTATGGACTTTTACAGGTTAAGCGGTGGTGCTGACATTGAAAGCTTCTTGAAGAAAAAGTTGAAAGGGGGTGGGTTTTTGTCTTTTTACGCAGCACCAACTCCAAAATATTCCGAGCCAGATGCTTATTTTTCAAGTCAGCAAGAGTCTATAAGTTTGTTGAAAGAGCAGTTGAAGGACATTTTCAAAGCCTTAGAATTGGTTCAACAAGAAAAATTGGAACTTGCGTCTGTGACAAAGGAATTTGCTATATCCTTAAACTCTTTAATTGATCTAGACGTTTCTGCCAACTTGACAAAAGTGTACCGGGACTTTTCTCAAGTGCATACAAATTTGCAAGAATCTTTGAATAGAAGCTCGCAAATGGAAAACCTGGTATTAGGATCTACTGTGGAAGAGCATTTGAGAACTTTGAGTAGTTGTTTGGCTGTTTTCAATCAGAGACAAAATCTGGGAACTATCTTAGTGTTGCTTGAAGAAACAATCCAAAATATGAAGATTACTATAGCAAAGGCCAAAGGTGACAAGGTCGTCAAGCAAAAAGAAGAGTTGGAAGCCTTTGAACAGTATCATAGTATAGTTAAGCAGTCATGGAAAAAAATATCAGAAACAATCAAATCCCAAATGGCATTTTTTGACAAGCAAAGAATTGTGGAGTTCAGAAATAGCATTGAAATCTATTTAGAGTCAGCCATTGAGTCTCAAAAAGAGGCTATAGAGCTTTGGGAAACTTTTTACCAAACCGCTTTATAAGTAACAAAATTCGATTTATGTACGGTATTTTCAGCTATAAAAATCTGAGTATATGTCAAGTTGTCAATATACAGACGAATAAGATGGAGTGACACATTCACGGAGTCTCTTCTTGATCCGAACTTTCAGAGAATAAGTTTTCCAATTCACTTTCCTCTGGAAGGAATCCTCTCAACAAAACATCCTTGGTTTTGCTTTGGTGGTTGAAGTTGTTCCAATTTATAATAGTTCCGTCAAAAGCAAAACAGTATTCACCGTCCAAATTCGATTCAATGGCTTTCAAATTCGGTAGGTGTGGGTATCTTTGTGAAAAATGAGTAAACAAAACTTTTTTGGCTTTCATTTGGTTTGCAACAGAAATAACCTCGCTTATAGTGGAATGCCTTTTGTCGTAGGCATCTTGCTGCAAAATATCTTCAAACGTGGCCTCATGGATTAATAAATCAGATTTGTACCCAGTTTTAAGAGCAAACTGTTTGAGATTCGGTCTTGTATCCCCGGAGTACGCAACTTTGAAAACGTCCTCTGGAACGTTTGATTTTCTAAAGGTGATAGCACTGGAATAGGCCCAATCACAATGGATAGCTTTACACGTTTTAAACTCGGCTATTTTCAAACTTTCGCACAACTCATTTATGGTGTCCCAATCTCTGTAAGATGACTGATCGTCGAGTTTAATTTTCTTGGTCGCAGGTGCATCGTCCAAAGACTCAAACGAGTTGGGTAATGACTCTTTTCTAACAAAGCGCCAGTCGATCAAGTGCTCACAACTGATATATTTCATTTTATTCAAAATATCTTTGTTTTCAACACCAACCCATTCTCTGATAAACCTATTGTACTGCCAAGGCGTGACAAACCAGATGCGGGCTTCTGGGTCATCTTTGTTGTGTTTATACCACTCCTTTAGCAAGCTTATTATTCCTAAGTGATGATCCGCGTGTAAATGACTCAAATATATCATTTTTAGATCTTTAAACATTTTTTTCACATCATAGGAGTTGAAATGTCTATGAATGAAACCCAAGGTATTTTCACCGGCATCTAGCAAAACGTTTCTGTTTTCAATTTGTCCAGTTGTTTCGTCGACATATGGGACCTTAATCAATGTGGAAATAACGTTTCTGTACTTCCCAGGCAGAGCACTACCGGTCCCAAAAGTAATGATTTCAACATCTTTTTCTTTGCCTTTTGTGTTGAAGTTGTTTTTCAAAATTTCCGAACCCAAAGCATCTTTGAAATTCTCTGGAGTCTTCCCCCTCAAGGCTGAAGGTAATAGTGGATATAACCCAGTGAACAATTTGTTTAGTCTTCTTGTTTCTCTGCTGGCTTTGCTAAAAGCAAATTTCGGTGTTTCTAAATCGCGAATATAAGGTTCAAGCAAGATGGTGTCCTTTTGCTGAAAGACATGGACGTTATCACTAGGTAGCAAAGTTTTTAGTGGTAGGGTTTCATTTTCTTGAACCAAAGTGCTATCTTCATCAAATTCCGGCAATTTTTTATCAAATGTTGTGTAAAAATCCTGAGAGTATACCCTGTTTTCAATTGGCAAATTGTACACTTCTTTGTTTATCAACTTTAGTTTGATAGTGGATAAAGCAGCTCCGATGTAAGTCAAGTCATTGGTGCAAATTTTTGAATGTGAAACGTAGTGATTGATATGCTCTCTGTTGAAGAGATTCATAAAATCACAAAGTTCTTGGTTGATGAGCACGCTCTCATCTAAAAAGTAGTACACAAACCCGATTTTATTAAGGTCGCTGTTTTTGAAAGCCTCAATCAATTTTGGAATGTAGTCGTTTGATGGAATATCCACAACAAGAACATCTAGGTAGGATCTAGTTGGGCCCATGACTTGTTCTGGTTTGACGATGGTGCCACTTTCAAGTGTGACTTCTTTGCCTCGAGCGATTTCTGCTCTGATTTTCCCGTTTGGAATGTTCAACTCTTTTGCCTTTGCAGCGTCAAACCTTCCCCTGATTTGGTCAAACTTAATTTCATAACACACAGTCTGTTTATGCAATGTTGCGGTTTGTGGTAGCTCAACGTTGAAATTTGTATCCATTGAAGGATCTTTCATCCCTTTAGCTTTATCGGTAACGGGAAACATTTTTGAGACTAGTCTTTTCAATCTAGAATTGTCTTGTTCGGTAATCTTGGAAGGGCTTATAGTTGAAGATGCAGAAGGGTTCTCCAAATCGTCCACAAGTTCGACAACAATTGGTGTAACAGTAAAATTTTCCTCTCTTTGGGGTTTGCACTCATCAAAAGTTTTGATGCTCATTCCAAATCTGAAAATGAAGTACCTCCATGAGCTGATTAAGTAGTTAACTATTTTGCTCGGATATATGATATTCAAGTCAGTTTTTCCCTGGTCAGCAGCTGTCAAGATGACCCCAGGCAGGCCACCAATACTTTCCCAGTTCATTTCTCCGGTCAAATAGAAACTTTGTAGCTGGTTCAACTTGTAATGGTTTTCTGCAAACACCCTTTGTAATCCTTCACCCATTTTCCCAAACACATACCGTTTACCAGCAGATGACCTAACGGTCAAAGATGGGTATTGAAGGTCCAAGGTGGGATGTGATGTATGGATTAATTCAAACATGTAGCTGCTTGGTGTTGCTGTTGTTGTTTTTGTTTTGGAGCGGTTGAGTTTTTTGAGGTTGTTTTTTTCGGTCTTTTTAATAATCTCAAATGTTCTCTTGGCAGTTTTGGACGACCTTGGTGTTAGGTTTTTAGCAAGCACTTTTGATTGTTTGTAAATTGGGTCTTGACAAGTCGATTTAACCTCGCGTTCCTGTCAAAGCGTTGTTGGAATAAAAAATGTTACTAATTTATCAAATTCAACTTCAATGAACTGAGCCAACAAATTTTGTATTGATTTTTGGTGTTCTTATTGCTGTACTAGTAAAATCTTGATCAGCGATGAGCTTGTAAAATAGGCGATCGGAAAGTTCTGTGAGTTTGATTTTATAGCAGGGTTTTCAACTATAGCGAGATTGGCAGAAAAATGGATATATATAAAAAAAAAAAAAAAAAAAAAAAATAAAAAAAGAAAAAAAGTGAAATAAAGTTGGTCATGTGAGGGTTTTAAGAAAAACACGGCCCAGTAGCTTACAATCATCTTTTAACAATTCAAATTACAAAAGTTCATCGGTCGCAAACAAAATAAGTATATAGTTTGCAACACCATTTCATAGCCAGTGTGATGTTGCGTCTTTGTAAAGGGTCTGCCACATAAACGCCTCACTGAGCAATATTTCTATTTCTTTCTCTCCCCAAGTGGTTGTTGGCACGTTTTGTAGAAAAGTTATAATCCCTTGAAAGTCCATTTGTAAAAGAACGTTTGCCCAATTTTCCAAAAAAGCTGCACACACAAAAACGTGAAACTCACTTAGAGAGGTTCTTCTTTTCATTGATGAAGACGCCGCAGAATTGGTAGACGTTGGAGCTTTTTGAGTTAAATCGTTCTTCTTAAACTGACCTTTTGAGCCGCGTAAACTAGATTCGAAAAGGGAAGAAGTGTTTCCTCCCAGGGCAGAAATATTTAAAGATTCCATAGTTGGAGAAAGAGTCTCGTCTTCTAGATCTTCGTCTGAAGACGTTTCTGCTAGATATGTGTCCCACATGCGGATTACAATGGACATGGGTAGTTCTCTCATTAGTAGACAGTTCATCCATCTAAACGCAAACTGCAGAAATTGCACGTTTTCATTTTGCAAATGCTGGTACAAGTCCACATCAATTCTTTTACAAAGCGATTCCAAATTAGAGACCTGTTTCAAAATCGCGGGCTGGCCATGGATGTAGTTGTCAATGATTGTGTCTAAAAATTTGGTCAAGCACCAAAACGAGTCTGCTTCTACTTGAACAAATTGCTCCGTAGTCAAGTAATCTTGTGGATCCAACACTTCAACCATGTCCAGTTTCTTCTCGGGCAAATATTCTGTCAAAAACGTTTGGAAAAATGGGGTCACCAAATCGTTTATTCCCTGTACGTACCCACTTGCTGGATGTCTTATGGCCCAGTAGTACAAAATTTTCTGCAAGCTGTCTTGCACAGATTTGAACTGGTATAGTTTGATATGTGGATTGGTTCTGGGGATATCAATTTCGATTTGGTGCCATGTTGACTGGTCTCTTTGATGTTTGCCAGAAAACATATGTTCTATTCCCATTTGATACTCGTTTCTTTTCCTTTCGAGTAGCGTTTCATGTCTTCTTTTGTTTGCTGGGAGATATCCGATAAGAAGTTTCCATACCAGAGGTCTGTGTGATATTGGCACCCCATTCCATGACACTTTCCTCAATTCGGACAAGTTGATGGTGTTATTTGATGTTTTCAAAATATCATCAAACCTTGATATTTTGGACAGTTTTGAGTTCAGTTTTTGCAACTCTTTTTCGTTTTCTCTTTCCAATGAATAATTGATTTCTTCATCTTCAGTAAGGGTCTTGGTCTTAGGCAGCTGATTGCCCGTGGTGGAAGAAGTTGTTGATAAGATTTTAGCCAAGTTTCCCTGTGAATCGGTTCTGCTTAGGTGTGTGCTGCTTCTTACTTCATTAATCAAAAAGTCATTGTCTTTGACAGGCACGCTATAATCGTCTACAGTGGCGCTCCAATCTTCGCTGTAATCTTCGTATTTTTTCTTTTTGCTATGTTTCCCAGAAGTGTGTGAATGCAGCAAGCTTTTAGACGAGCTGTTTTTGGTGGAAAAAGTGGATGTTGAGACGTTTATTCCATTTGTAGAAGCTGCTCTTGAGCTGGAGTTACTTGTGCTGGATTTGTGAGAATCGCTTTTCCCCGGAATTGCTGCTGCCGAGTTGTTTGTTTTGAGCATGATGTCGTGTGTTCTGTTTGCGTTTGAGTTGTTGTGGTGACTGCTCATGTTGACCGAGCTCGCACTCATGCTTCTCATAAGTGTTGAAAACAAGGATCTCGATCCGGCTTCTTTTGGGTTGGTGTGGGACGGTTTGCTGCTCATGTTGCCACGTTTAGGGTCTAGAGTTTTTGACGTGTCTGAGAGGGTTTTTGAGGGTTTTTGAGGGTTTTAGTGGGTTTTAGTGGGTTTTAGTGGGTTTTAGTGGGTTTTCAAAGGGTTGTAATGGGTTTTTTTTTGAGATTATTGTTTGATATAATTGGTTGTGAAGGATGAAAGGAATCGATTAGCAGGCTTGAAAAAAATTCATGGATGGATGTGCAGAGACAACAAGAAATTACCATTACTTGAAGGTATGTCGCCGAACGAATGCGAAATTCAGTAAACAATCAGGAATCGAAGCTGCATCAAACAATCACATGCATGGGGCTACAGGACTCGTTCCTGTGAAGAAAAAGTTTAAGCAAATAACATATCACGTGACATTTAAATAAGTACAAGATTAGAAAGTTTAATCAATTAAAATGCACAGACAAAACGTTTCAACTGGTTTTGTTAATTTATGCAAGGTTCATTAGTTTATTCCTTACCGTTTATTACATATCGATAATAAGAGGATGATCATTAGACAAAGCTGCACTTAATGACAATTTGGGTAGTCTAGCAGTGAAGTTGTATAGCGTAGTAGCAGTGTGGTAACTATTTCATTGACTTCACTCGTGTCGTAGAATTTGGTGATAGACAATAACAATACATCGTACAAAAAATATACTATAGAATATATATATATATATATATATATATGCGTATGTATGTATTGAATAAAATAACAAAATAAATAAAATAAATACATGCTTGATTGATTTGATGGGCGATAGGGAAAAGTATAAATAGTTTCCCATGATTTCAGAAATTCAAATATCTGGTGCCTTTAAATAATTCCATCGCCCCGCAACCACCAAATGTTTTTTTTTTGTGTTACTGAATATAAATATCATTAGAAATGTGTGTGTGTGTAATGGGGAGAGAGATAAAAAGTGTGCTCATAACTCTTTTATTGATTGTTTTTAAATGTTTTTTTTTCTCATTTTTTTGGTGGGTTGAAAGTAAATTTTCTAGATTTGATACCGGCCCATTTGAATCTCTTGGTCCAGACACTCAACAAGTATAGAGCAGACAAAATTGTGATTGCTTTCAAACCCAATCTTTTTCTGTCATCATGTTCTGGTTCAGCAGCCCAGTTCAAGAAGGTTGTGACATCTTTAGCCATTTGGGAAGTGGTTGCTGGAGTTCCGTCTTCGTATTCAACCAATTCATCAAACAAAACTCTGGCCATGGCAATGGATCCACCTGGGAAGTATGGATTGTAGTTTGCTCCCTCTGGTAAAACAACACCTGCTGGAGGATCGTCTGGATAACCGGTCAACAAGGAGAAAATATAATCTGCCCCACCATGTCTTGCTTTGACAATCAAAGACAAATCAGGAGGCAAAGCCCCTTGGTTTGATGCTCTTGCGGCTTGTTCGTTGGCATATGGACCTTGGATATAGTCGGCAACTTTCCCGGCTCTTTTTCTTGGATTCCCTTGGTCATCTGGTTCGTCATCGTATTCAAATTCAGCAGCCATGTCTCTGACTTCAGAGTTGGTATGAGAAACCCCAATCAAAGTTCTCCATGCAACTCTGTCCAAAGAATGGCATGCTGCACAAACTTCTCTATAAACTTGGTATCCTCTTCTGATACTGGCGTGATCAAAAGTGTCAAACATACCGTTATGGGACCATCCGAAATGTGGAGCATGCAAACCGTGTTCGGCAGCAGTCATGGCTTCGGCAGACAAAGATTGCGAGTATAAAAGACCAGCACTGGACAACCCCAATGTGGCAACGGCAGCAGTTTTGGAAAGTGTGCTTCTCAAAAACATTTTGTGTGTTATTTGTGATTTGTTTTTGGTGAACTTTATTCGGTGATGTTTTTAGAAGCTAGTTGGGTTTTGAGGCTTGCTTTTACGAAGAATGTATAAGAAGGAATATAATAAAGATATAAAAAAAAATCCTGGCCATATGCTTGAAATATATGTAATTGGAATGAAGCTATGAAAAACACACAACAATGACAACATATCCCAAGCTTATAATGTAAATCTGAGAATTATATCGTAAATATATGGACTCTCTATGTGAAATGCATTTAAATAAAAAAAAAACCAATCATAATTTGTTCAATTTACTATTGGTGATTTATACAAAATCAGAACTTCTAGTATATAACATCTTATTGAATACTTAATTTAAAGAAAGATTTTCAAGTTCGACCTAAATTTCATTGAAGATAATATGTATATATTGAAAAGTTAAAAATCTAAGAGAGACAGAAAAACAAAGAGATCGATAAAACCGAAGACTGACTTTTTTGTTTGTAACAAAGTTGCTCTGCCACTAATTCTTAGTTAAACCAATAGAATGAAATATGATTGGTCCAATACAAAAACCAAGAGAGAGAAAGAAAGAAAAAAAAAAAAAAAAATCCCCCGAGTGAATTCTCGTGATCAGCAACGCAAAATAGGTCAGTATTTTAAGTAGCACGTGCTTCTTTAACCACGTGATAGATATTTGTTTTTTATATGAAAACACGAGTCGGGTAAAAATTGTTACTTTTCATTTTCATTTACTCTGTCTCTGTCTCTGTCTCTGTCTCTGTCTCTGCCTTTCTTTGATGATGTACAATGTGCTATTGGGTCGATAATTATGATATAACTGATGTAGATCAATCAATATATTTGAAAAAAGACTGGAGCAGTAGGCATTACAATATACAATTGAAGAACAAGTCTCTTAAGTAACTGAACTGTAAGATTGGAAAACATTTTTTAAGATATGGCAAGAAGCAATGGTAAAAGGTCTTTTGGGAAACGGAAAAATAAAAATAAAGGGCGGCAGATTTGGCAAAATGCCAAAAACACGAAGATAAGCAATGTGGATGCAACACTGCTCAATGAAGTCAACAAATTGGATGGTTCTGACTCCTGCATCAGTGCTCCAATGGAAGAGAAATTGTACAGTATAGTTAAAGCATCTTCATCAAACGATATAAGAAATCAGTTTATTCCACAACTGGACCATTTTGTTTGCAAATTAGTACGACAGAGTGTATGGCTGCATTGTAGTGAAGATGGAGATATTGACAATACTTTACGTACAGATGATGATGATGGATTGAATAACCATGATAGTAAACGACTGAAGCATGTACGAAGATTGGTGCAACTAGTGAAACAAAATAGACAGGATATAATTGACAGAATGGAAGAAGTTAGAAAATATTCAACCATATTACGTGAATACAACAGGTATTATGGTGATGAAACGACGAAAGAAGCAATAGAGAGTAATGATTCTGTGCATATTGAAAATAGGGTTATTCCATTAAAAACAAACAATAAGGCAGTTCCTGTCAATGTTGCACGTGCTGCACCGGTTAAACAAACCAAAGAGCAAACTAAAGAGCAATTACTGAAAAAAAATGTAACGCGCTTACAGCAAAGAAGAGAAATTCAAAAGGTTGAAGAG
>ERZ794936.560-NODE-560-length-16846-cov-6.327676_pt1 | contig 16846 bp, 10 predicted proteins | sample MGYA00511083_ERZ794936 | MGnify/ENA primary metagenome ERZ794936 (study PRJEB30137, sample SAMN04331409) | food metagenome | isolation source: Y2 must sample point D1 replicate A | place: Australia: South Australia | collected 2014 ... | reverse complement strand
CCGCAGTCCTCAATTAGATTTATCGAAAAAAAAAAAAAAGAACTAAACTTGCGAGGATACAACAATTTCACTTACCCGGAATTTTAAGAAGTGCTTGCAAATTGATGTCTTCGAAAAAGAAAAATGTTTTTGCGTGTGGTGATTCGGTCTCGAGGTTTTCACACGTCACAAATGTCCTTTTATACTCTTTATCGATTATGGCTCAAAACGGGCTATGATACGAGGCTCATTAACGAGCAAATCAGACAAAGAAAAGAAATTACAATAAGACCAGTATCTCTCGAGAAGAAATGAAATAGTACCCAGGTTATCTTCTTAAGGAGCGCATTCTTGGTGTAAAAAACAATTTCTCGCGTTCGGTTTGAAAAATAAAACCAGGTTATCTCTTTAACCAAGATCCTTTCAAACAGGTCTTACTGCATAGACATTAAAAGTGTTTTCAGTTGGCGCGGGCTTTCAAGAACTCACGTCTTCAGACGGTAGCCCTTTGGCAACACTCACCCCATCGCACAGCTGAACAACGTCATGATGTTCCGCAAGTATTCAATGTCGCTTTATACTCAGAGGAATTGGAATACCCATCGATACTCAACACCTCATTGTCGCAATGTTCGTGGTTTATATCCTCGAGCTCACAGTCTAGACTTACACGCCTGCACATTCAACCAGCGTGCCATGCCCAATCAGAATACGCTGCCTATAGCGCGAAAAAAGAATCCTTGAACAATTTTGAAGCAACTTCTCCATAATCTACTCATACCCAAAGATGTCCACCTTCAATGTTATTAGATACTCCCTCCTCGGAGTTGGCGTGGTGTACGGTGCTATGCACAGATACAACTTGGAATCCAACCACGAGCAACAACAAAAATTGGCCCAGTGGAAAAAAGAAGAGAAGTTGATAAAACAGGCAAAAGCTGAGTACGGCAAATTGAACCCTCCTCAGGAGAAGGCTACTCCAACTGCAAGTGGCTTCAACTTGGAAGACCCAAATTTGGATTTTGGCGCAGTTTTGGAGTCGTTGGTGCAGAAGTTATAAATGTCGAACGATCAGAGATGAGGCGTTAAAGCAAATAATACTACGGCTTGATCCATAAGGGCTTGTAGGATATTATCGGAAGGTGGCTGAAGGCGTAGTGCCTTTTCTCAGGCATTGAGAAGGGAAGAACGGCTATATCCGGCCAAGTGTACAAATATAGAGACATTTTTCAGTGTCTCGAACGATGCTAGAAAATTGAAATCATCATTGTGAACATCGTACGATGAGAATGCAAAATTTTGTCTATGAACAATTTAACTTTTCGTAGAGTGTATCTTTGCAAAGTTCTTGAAAAGTGCACTGTGCTGACACGTGCTCGTTTTCTAGTGGGGACATCAGCTACGGGGACTTGGATAGAAGGCATGTTTTTTATTGAAAGCTGTTTAAATATTTGACAGTAGGTACAAAATTCGCCCACTAAAACCGATGCATGTTCGAGCAATACTATAGTAGACTTCCATGCCTGCGCACATCACCGCGCCCCACAGTACGCGATAAGTGTATACCCCCACCTGAACAAACTTCGAAACCGCATCATGGAACCAGAAAAGAAGCCATTACGAGATCCGAAATTATTTGAGACAAATCACAAACACCAAAATATACTTCTTGAGGGAGAAGGTGACAATTTGACAATTCCATCCTACAAGTGCCCGATATGTGGGGAAAGCCTGATTGCACTTGCCCAATTGAATCGCCATATAGATGATCTACACAATCTTGGATCTGAATCTTATTCGGACAACAGCACTGCGGATGCAAAAAGGAACACAGATTCTGAAAGGGCACGCAATAGATCTGGGGCGGTCAAAGCGACCCCCCCGAAACGCATCCTCCGACTAAGTTTAGATGAGGACAATTCACGATTTAGTCTCAGTGAGAGCAGCGTAACTGCAAGCACAGAGCCACCCAAGTTAACCCATGCACTCTCTCACCCTCTGATGAAAACGAGTAAGGCTTGTGCCGAACAGAGTTGCAAGAATTTGATCAATGTGCGAGATGGAGTAGTTCACTGCCGAAATTGTGGGAATCTCTTCTGTGATGCACACCCAAAGCATCGGGCGCGGCTCAGCAACAATTCAAAGGGTTTGAGTATAAAAACGAGTCGGCCTGTATACGACTCAGTGCATGGCACTTGGGCAAATGTGTGTCATGGGTGTTATATGGCGAAACCTGGTGTATTGTCCGGCACGAAAATAAAAATCAATGATTTGACTACAGAATTTGCCGCAAAGCGTGACGATGACATCGAAAAGCGGATTCTGGAAAGAAATACAATCAGTGCGCGTTTTTTGAGGCTTACAGACCTTCATCTGAAGAGCTATTTGAGGCACAAGAAGCAGCGTAAAATTCCATTCTTGGGATCGTTTTTAGACAAAGAACAAATCTCGGAGGCGGAAAAGCAGATCGTTGGTGTCGAAAACTGGCAGCCCGATGAGGAAGTTTCACATTGCAAGCTTTGTTTTGCAAAGTTCGGCCTTCTCACCCGAAAGCATCACTGCAGATTGTGCGGCAGTGTGGTAGATGATGGGTCGTTCACTGAGAACACACCAGCACGGTTGTGCTCAGCGCAGGTACCCTTGAGTCTATTGATGGAAAAATTGCCGCAGTTGAACTATTCTCCCATCGTGAAATCAAATTGGGACATCCTTATTTCGGCTGGCGGGGTAGAGGCCAATCATTCCCGTGACTTTTCAGTGAGAGTGTGCAAAACCTGTAAAGACTCATTGCTTCATTCAAAGCATGACTCACGGGTTGATCTTCCCGAAAACATCGATGTTTTGAGCGCGTACGACGAAATATTGGCAGTGAAAGCCACGATTATCAGCTCTTTGGCACGTTATCAGAATCTAATTCAAGAAAACAAGGAGGCGTACAATAACCAAGTTAATCGGCTCCGCTCAAGATTGAGGAAAGCTGTCAAAGACCTTGAGATCATGGTGAACGCGTTTTTGAACCGCTTTTTTGCTATAGATGCGCAACTGAAGAGGTTAACGCCTACACACAGCGCAAAGCTTGTGACCAATATTTACAAAGCACTGTCAGTTTTCTTGCAGGATTCAATCTTGCAGTTCAAGCGACTCAACGAGGAATTTCAAAAGGTAGAACATCAAAAATTGGCTGGCCAGCTAGGCGCTAGCACTAGGGCAGAACCTTGCACCCAACACAGCTCACCTCTCTCTGCCACAATGCTGCTTAATGTATCATCAAGGCTCACGAAAAAACAAATAAGAGAGTTGCGTGAACAGCTTATGGTGACTAATGAGCAAAAGTTCATCATTGAATCTTTGATTGAGGATGTCAAGCGGCAGCGAAAGTTTGACGAGTTGACCACATTGGAAGGGAACAGAAAGGAGTTAGCCTCCAGAATCGCGGAGTTAACAGATGAGCTTGGTGAGTACGGCTTCTGAGACCTTGATTGAAAATAATGCACAAAAGGCACATACGTTTGAAAGTCTGACAAAGCCTTGGCGAGTGATATAGAAACTATTATATCGGGCCGCTTCTGGGTTAATCATTCCAGGTCTCAAATATCGCATCTCAACAAACTGTTATGTTCCTTGTCACTGAAATGTGGATGAGTCATCCTTGCTTTCACATCTTGCTTGATTTTATGTTTAGCCGAATACAAGACAGACTAATTACAATTTTTTCATCAAGCTTACGAAAATCTGCTGGGTAGAGGGTTGTTGGTCAATTCCCTCTATGCGGTGTGCGTGCGGATTGAACTCATAATAGTGAGAACCGAATTTGCAGATTTACCAACAATTATCAAGTAATCGCGCCCCGCCAGTCGCACGTTCATGATCCACCTAAATTTGAGAAAACATCCTTGAATTATTTAAGTACTGAAACTTGAAGTCAATTGAGAGATACGAATGACGATCTCGTCGAGTGGAGTGCTATTATGTAGAGTCCTGAACTAACGCGCAAACTGGGGTGACATATTGTGGGGGACGATGTGGGGAACCCGTGGGGGCGGCATCATTGAGCTGCTGTAAATTAAAATAAGTGCGGCGACATAAGGAGGATGACGCTTGCCAGCGTGGGGACAGAGCGCTTCAAGTCCGTCTATTACCGACGAAGTTTGTCTGATCAAATGTGCCCCCGCATATCGTGGGGGCGCTCCGGGTGGGGGTCCGTTTACTTCGCACCATTGTATATCTGATCTCCACAAACAGGTCAAACAGGCCTGTGTTGCCCCGCTAAACGAACAGCACCTTATAAGAAGATACATGTTTCGACATTATAGCTTGGTCTTATTACAGTTTCTTTGTAGACTCATTTTGGCACATTGAAAATATTTCTTATTCGGCGACAAAGATACACGATGAAACCAACGGTAAGCACAAGCTCCAAGGACTCCGATGGGCAGTCATCAGAAATGGACATTTCGCCATACATCCAAGACAGAAAGACAACGTTGCAGCAGCTCAAAGATGCGGTTCTCTTAAAAAGTTTGTTTGAAAAAATCGAGGACCGGCCTACGCCGCTGCTGGTTTACAACTGGCGAATATACTTTACTGCGCTCATCTCATCGGCTGCAGCGATCATCATCGGCTATGACGGCGGTTTTATCGGCGGAACCGTTGCTCTTGAATCATTCCTCCATGAATTTGGTCTTGACACGATGACCGAGGCTCACCGTGACCTGATCACGTCGAACGTCATCTCGGTTTTCCATGCCGGGTGTTTTTTTGGCCTGTTGATCTCATACCCGTTCCTGTACTACCTTGGGCGGAAGACACCCCTCATAATTGCCGCCACCTCCATCACCATCGGCTCAGCCATCATGCTCGCGGCAAACTCATCAACAGGCTTAGGCCCCATCTACGCAGGTCGTGTCATTGCGGGCCTCGCCGTTGGATTCTCCACGAACTTGACCCCAGTTTATCTCAGTGAAATCAGTCCGCCTGCCATTCGTGGCCGTGTTATTGCTCTTTACGAGATTGGCTGGCGGATTGGTGATTTAGTAGGGTTCTGGATAAATTATGGCATCGACTCGCACATTCCTAGCTCGAAGAAACAGTGGTTCATCCCGTTTGCCGTTCAACTAATTCCTAGTGGAATGTTTTTGGTTGGTGCCATCATTATGCGCGAGAGCCCAAGATGGTTGTTGTCTGTGCAAAGACACGATAAGGCGATCGAGAACTTGACTTGGTTCCGAAAGCTCCCGGAAAGCGACGAGTACATCATATTCGAAGTGAACCAGGTGAAGGAATCAATCGAGAGCCAGCGCGCAAAAGTCGGTATGGGATTGTTTGATCCTTTCAGAGAAATTTTTTTCAGTGGCGACTACAAGATTCTTCACCGTATGTGCATCACTTGCACCTTGTTCCTTTTCCAAAATTTTTTGGGCATCCAGCTGATAAACTACTACTCTCCAAAGATCTTTGCCAGCTTAGGTGTGAAAGGTACGAATGCTACGTTGTTCTCTACCGGCATGTTCGGTGTAGTGAAAACAGTCGTCACCATGATATATGTATTGGTGATTGTCGACTCCTTTGGGCGGCGCAAAGCTTTCATGTGCTCTTCTGTGGTTTGCTCGGTTTGTTTTTGGTACATTGGTCTGTACTTAAAAGTGAACGACCCCACCCAGCCAGGTGTCGAGGCTGGGCCGGGCGGAACCGCGGCTATAGTGATGATGTACGTGTGGATCGCGTCCTTCATTGCCGCGTGGTCTGGAGGACCGTTTGTTGTCGGCAGTGAAGTGTTTGACCAAAACATTAGGTCGTTCGTGCAGGCCATTAATTCCGCGGTGCTGTGGGTGCCGATCTTCATCATGTCACGCTTCACTACGCTTATGATTGAGAAGATGCGGTACGGCATCTATTTCTTTTTTGCGTCCTTGGCTGTGCTCTCTATTCCATTTGTGTTCTTCTGTGTGCCAGAGACTAAGGGTATTGCACTTGAAGATATGGACAAATTATTCGACAGGGCCATCCCGGCCAGAAGAGCACACAAGTTTGTGATTCAGGGCGCGAGACAGGACGCTCAGCGCGCTATGGTGGAGCACCAAGACTTGTTCAAGGTGGATACGAGTAAGACAAATGGCATTGAGCAGATTGAAGATATAGCAATGCTCGAAAAGCTGGTCTAAGTTTCTCTAGGTTGATCCGGGAAAGCTGTGTCAAGTAGTAATGAACGATATGATAATGACAGTAATTGAATTGAAAATATAGCTCGGACATATTGCTTCGTTGGAGTAATTCAAACTCGGCTTCGTGGAAACAACAGAGGCCCAACCGGGAGAATAAGTATTCATAACTATGAAATGCGTATGTGGTTGACTACTACTGCGAGACACTGCAATTTTCCATAACCAGGTACAAACTTAGAGACACAAGGCGCAGGGTATTGGCTCTTCATGGAGTCAGTAGAAATTCTGACATATCAATCAGTGCTGCAACTAAGAAGAAATTTTCTTCGATCACAGAAACACGCAGGTTACGTTGCCACTCAACTTTTGAGGGGGACTATTCAAATGGCGCCAAATAACTCTTGAACGTCTATGACATATTCTGCAAAGACCTTATAGCAAGGCAGTATTTTATCCTACATAGCCCCTCTTGCGTCTAATAGTAAGGAAAATTTTTAGGCTTATCATGCACCCCCTACGTATGTTTTCAAGCACTGTAGTCAGGGGATGAGTATATTAGTTGCCCTGCGTGTATGCTCTGGCAGCAGAGAGATTCAGAAGTAAAATTCTGTGAACTACAGCATTTTCCCCAATTTGCCTTTATACTATAATGGATACGCATCTCAAACTGTGGCACCACAGAAGGTGCATATCGAACGATGTGAGGTTGCTGAAGAGCCTAATACGAGTTGAATTAAACATTGATGCTTTCTTCTAATGTAACAGCATCGATGCAGCCACGGTCTCTTGTGCGCTAGCCCGATCCTGGTAATTATCATTTATACACCGATTCATCGCAAAGCATCACATTTTCAAAAACACGGATAAGATGCTACATCAGTCTGACACACAAGGCCATTTCGGCGAAGATATCAATGAAACGCACAGGACGGATTTTGTAATGGCTGTACAGATTTTGCTCTCTTCAATCATATCCGGCATATATGAGCCCGGAAGACTAAAAATCCTCAAGGGACAGTCTGCTCTGCACACCAAGGTCAAGTCTCTCGAGCGAAGACCGCATCGCTTCATGATTGTGTTCCGTTGCGTGTTGAATCCTATCTCCAGAGGACTTCAGAGAAACAAAAGCTCTTTGGAGGACCAAACTTTAAGGATATTTAATGCCTTTAAGATTTCTAGATCAATCCACTAAGAGTCAATTTCTCCAAAAACGGCAGTAAATCATCCTTCCGCACCTCGATGATCGAGGAATCGAAACTATTAATTCGCACCTTCGCCCCTGACGAAGCAGCAACTTTCTGAAAAGCCACGCTAAATGTATTGAGCCGCGTCATAAGCGTGACGTCACCACCTTTATCATCCAGGGCCTGCTTCGCAAGCTTCACTTTAGTAGAGTTATCAAGCCCTCTTGGATACTTTGGCGCAAGTCCAATCACAAGGTACGTATCTGTGAGCGGGTCCAAACTCGCCACGACCAACGGCTTGAGAACGTTTGACTTTAGATTTTCATCCTTCTTCGCCAAAAAGTTTAATAACTCGGCCTCGCTGATGTTCTCCAAAAGCCAGTTGCCTAATTTTGCCAAAATTAGTGGGTTGTTGAATAGCTGAAGGTCAGGAATTGCCCCGTCATTCAAAACACAGAGCCTGTATATGCGAAGGTTTTTTGTTAGCCCCCTCTCCAACACCGACATCCCGGTTCGAAAAATGATCTGTTGCATCAATTTGGCACGTTCTAATCCGTGCACCAACAAATCGTAGCCTTTCAACTTTCTCAAACCGCCAATACTAGGATTTAGGCTCAGCAGGACAACACGTGACGCACTGCCCGGAGTGGCCATGCTCAACGCATCCCATGACAGCCAAAAATTGACGACCCACAACTTTTCCTTCAGTTCAATTCTGAGATTTATCGCGTCCGTTGCCAGCGAATCATCCCGCTGTTTTTTCTCGCCCACGGTTCGTTCGTCCGTTTCGAGAAGTGCTGTCAACGCTTCCACACACTCCATGGCAGAGAGCTGGCCCATGTACCCGAATGTACGCACAAAGCCGTCACGTACTATGCCCTCCAAGCCGTATAAGGGTAAATATTTGTTAAAAATCACCGGGAGCTGCTTTTTCACTGATATGTCCATGTATAACCATTTCTGCTGCGCAACTGAAAGCGAAATACCCATTTTTGCAAACATTTTATGGAGCTTTTTCTTGCCGTCCTCGCGCCAGAGATTAAGCTTCGAGTTTACTAAGGAGGAATAGAAGAACGAGTCGTAGAGCGTCCAATGCCGAAGTAGAAAAAGATGATAATCCTTGTCGATTGCGAGAGTGGTCAGATCCGCCAGCTTTTCTGGGGTTTCATGCGAGGGGCTCAAGCGGTGGACTTCCTCCCTATATAGGGGCTGAATTTTATCGTAAACTTCCGGATGTAGTCTGTCCAATGAAGATAATCCAATTATAGATAGCCATAGATTTTCAAGGTTGGTCTCACCAATAGTGGCGAGCATTGCATACGCGACGGCTGTCGTAGCAGTAAAAATTGCTGTGCCCTGATTATAATAGGACTCGAGCACTTCTTCACTGGTTCGCAACTCACTGCGGCGCTGCCTTTTGGCATGCTTGGCATTCACTTCCAGACGTTTCCGCTTCCGCGCCTCGTCACCATCCGAGGTGTCATTGTCTTCTTTTTCGTTTTCCTCGTTCTCGTCATGGCCCTCAATCTCCTCGTCGACATCGGTTTCCTCTAAATCAGAATCAGACTCGTGGTCGGACGCATCCACAAGTTTTGTGTAGCTCTCACTTTCTGCCGAGAGATGCTGTTCGATGAAACCGTCATCGAAACACACCACGATGTGCAGGCCAAATATGTTGTCAAGATTCCAGGGCCTGTGCCCGTCGATCACATAAATCTTTCGCCGGAACTGTGGTCCTTGCCGCTGATACTGCTCGTCGAGATCATCATCGTCCACTGGTGCTGATGATAAATCATCACCTTCAATTTTAAATTCTTCCGGGTCGATTTCGAAAAACGATTCCAAATCAATCATGGCCCCGCAACCGATAAGTATCACGTTGGCAACGTCGGCATCTAATTGCACGTAGTGATCGCGAAGATCGGCGTACCCTACCACAGGTATCAATTGATACTGCACGAGCGATTTTTTTAAGACTAGACTGAGCACTTTCGCTGTGCAGATGCTGTCTACGCTGAGGCATGAAACGAATAGAATTAGTTTGCATGTCAGGTGCAGCGACAGCGTGCGCTTGATCTCGTCGAACGCGTGAGCATATTGTGACGGATTGATATACATAATGAGTGGGATGGAGATCTTCTTGAAGACCTAAGTATTGCTCTTTTTTGCTAGATTATTGTATCAGTATGAGACTTCGCTTGACGTGTCGAGGTGCCAATGATGTCCTGCCAGGAATGTGTAAAGATGCAGATTGAACGGTAAAAAGCAATATTTTGTTCCAAATTTCAGTACAGAGCCATGCACAAAAAGTCCTTTTTCGATAATAGGGCTTAACCCGAGGATTTGCGTCTTTTTCACCGAGACAGTGTGCCTTATCGCTCGGTTATAGTAGCATTGTTTTTTTCGCCGTTGCCCACACGACGCGTACGCGCGATGCGCGCCTAAAAGTAGTGAGGACGATTTTGGAGGACATGCAACGAGTGGAAAACAGATTGAGCTCAGAAGTGTGAACACAAAGGCTCTTCAGCTTGAAAGATATCTGCAGTGGCAAATGTTCGAGACCGGTGGCTTGTGCCCTACCTGTCATGCTATCGTTTACCATGGTATCTCGCACAAATACGCGATATTGTCGAGTCGGAGCGGAGTACTACCGGACACACATCACCTGGACAATACAGGTTTTTTTTTTATCAATACATACACGTAGTTTCGAAAAACAACCGAAAAAACTCAATTGGCCTCGATCCAGCGCGCTATGTTCATTGATTTCATGAGAACTACCAAAGTCAATCGGGGCACCCTTCATGAAAGAATACCCTGGTATCACTGCCAAGTGGCTTTTTGAGAGGCCTTAGCATGATTCATTATCGACCATGCTGGAAACGACATGGAAACATACTCTTTCTCGTCTTGGTCGGATTCCTAGTCTTTCAGGAAACAATTGCCAAGTTCGATGCCATATCACCCCCTCGCTGAGTACAAACATTGCCAAGAGACCCAAGCTCACTTTTCTGTCGCTTGTTTCTTTTCAGAGGATGCTGTAAATGTTGAATCAGGGTCTCGTGTTCTGTACCCCTATCATGTATCGGAGTGTGCGCGCGCATTGTCACCACGCGTAAAGCTCGCTTTGCTAATGCAATTTTCACCGGTTTCCCCACCAAATGCTATGCCCGAACATCAAAGTCGAATGAACACCACACCATGCAGAAATTTGCGATTGTGAGATTAACGCGAGTTACAAGTTATCTTCCGGTATGTTTTCTGACTATATGTACCCTGCTAAAATGTATTATTAATGGAAGTCTTATAAGGAGACTCGGGGAGGTATAACTCCTTGTCGCCTTCTGATCTGAACTTTTTTAGTTGTGCAACATCCACATTGCAGAATTGAAATCACATTCTCACGCCGCCACCGCCTCATTGATCACCACCGACCTATCATGGTGGAAGTCCGCAGACACTATGAAGACTCAAGAAATCTCGAGTGTCAATTTCGCTTTGAAATTTCGGGTAAAGGAAAGACGTAAAAGTCTTACAGACAGTGGGCACTAGCAATGTCAAAATACCAAATTGAGGCCGGGCGGTTACACGAACGAGAAGCTACCGCAGCTTCTGCGCGCACGCGCGTTCACATCCCACACCAACATCCCGCCATCCTCGCTTCCCACGAACAATCTATTGCCATACCAGTCCATTCCCGCAATCTCCATTTCACCGTTTACGTGATTTAAGCTCTGCAGGTACAGTTCCTGGGCCCGGCTAGAGATGCGGCCATCGGCTGCAACATCAGTGCCCAGTGAAGGTTCACACTCCATGGCCACGCCAACATCCTTCACTTCACGAGCCTCCGTTGCCGGCATGTATGTAAAGCCCTTGAACAATTTTGGGTTTACGTCTGTGAGATACGCGTAGTCGTAAACTAAGGGTGCAGTGAATGGAGCTGGGTCGTCAAACACTTTCACAGTACGGTGCATATCCGTGCTGAACTCGTCGTCCAACTGCTCCATGGTCGTCCGTCCCCGCGCGTACTGGTCCACTGCAAACGGGTACACGATCACCTGACGATTCTCGGCGGCGAAATCGCGCACGTCGAACAAATGAACGCGCCCCAAATGCTCCAGCACAGCCAAAAGGTCCTGAACAGGCGAGTTGATGAATCTGCAAGTGCGAAATGCGCCCAGCTGGTGTCCCGGCCGCGTCAGCTTTGCCTCGTGCACAGGCAGTGTCGTGTTGCGCGAGTCGAATACCGTGCACGTGCCATTCTGAAATGCCACCGCGAAAAGATGCCCATTAGAGTGATACGATATACCAAAGCCCAGGTCATGGCCCGTTGAAATCATGTCCCGCACAGCTCGCGGCAGCGCCGGGTCCACGAGGAAAATCGTGCCTGTGTCACCCGTGACTGTCACCACTCGCCCATCTGCAGACAGGTGTACATTGTTGAGCAGCGTGTTTCTGTCGCACGTAATCATGCGTTCGAGGCAAACCCCTGAATCTGATATGTCCACTTTGTAAAGCCCCAGATCGTTGTTGCATGTGTAAGCGGTGTAAGCCGATAGCGAATTTTGTTGCGGGTAGATGCGCACGGCGTTGTTGATCATGTCGCCGAGCAAGAACGACATCTCTGATCCCATCGCGGGGCTGTAGACAGAGAAAAGGCCTTTTGCGGGGTGTCGCCGATCGCCTCCACATGACCCCAGCGTTAAGTCTGGAATGTCCATTTGGTACACCTTCGCCAGCGTTGTGAGCACGCCACCCGCGACCACGAGCCCACCGGTCGCGTGATGGAAGCATCGGGGACGGTAAGGGAGGCTAAGGTGCGTACGCAGACGAAGCAGGCCCGCCGCGGGTGATCTCGCGGAAAGAATCCGAATGTTTTCGTCCTCCGTATGAAATACCAGCCCTGTGTGCGCATCCACCTGCACCAAATCGCGAATTTGCCAGTGATTGATTGTGAGTCGCACGTGAGCGATGTAGTGTGGGTCAGCGTTCAAGAAACGCTGGCCATGGTAATAGTTCTGAAAGCACCGCGCGTATTGCTCCAGCCCACGACGGTCGTTCTGAGTCCATACAGACTTTCGACGACCAGTTGGCAGGTGGGTAAGTCCAACGGTCATGTCAAAGAACAATTAGCGTAAGCTTGCCCCGATTGATTACGTGGAGCTTTCTTTTCAAAAGAAGGCTGAACTATATGGATGGAGGTGATTCTCGAGTTCCAATGGCGTCTGTCAAAAGTCTTTGCTTATGTTTTTCGCACTGAGTCCTCGATTAAATATTTTTGTAAGTGTAGGAATGAAGCAGTTGTTAAAATGGTCGATTGCAAGAATGAACGGAGGAGGGAGTGAGGGGCGATACACCAAGTAGCGCGAGCAGCCAGGTCACGTTATCCTCAATGACACTGTGGCGTGATCACTTGAACACGCTTTTCTTGCTTTCAGCTTTGACTCAGTCCTCTATACCGGAGGTGAATAAGTCTACTTTCTCGGCGCGATCTGTGCAACAGCCAAGACGGGCCGCCATACGTAATTGCATCGTGTGGGGTGTGCGCATGTGTCCCCGATTCGCGTGGGGTCATGCCTAGCTCATGCGCTTACATGCAGGTCGCCGATGCCACCTTTAAGACGCCTCGCTCCAAAAATAATTCTACATAAAATAAATTCACCTCTAAAATTTCCAACAAACTCTGCGAGCCAGAGATGGGGTTTTTAAGTGCGGGCTATGTAAGTCATGAGCCGTGACCAGTCTAGCTCACCGAATGAGGCTTCTGTGAAGGACGGGATGGAGAAATCGAGGCTAAGTACTTTCCAATTACGGAAGGCGCGGGCGGAAAAAAAGAAACCGAGGGAGCTTTTCCTCGTGAGTTTTACAAAAAACAAAAATGACAAGTAGCCTTTCCCAAGTTATTTGTAAAGTGATTGTAGGCTCTGGCGCTCCACCGACAAGCAAACTAAACATTTCCGCATATGGTGCTTCGCTCCTGCGCAGTTTTGTTTTTGACCCTTGAGAATAGTGAGTATTGCTTGCGGCGCACAGCGCACATTAAGGCCGCTGATTTTTCAACTGTGAAGCTTTGAGAAAACGCTCAGTTTTTGCTTGTGAAAATGCGAAAAAGTTTTGAAACGTATCAAGCAAGAAAAAAAAAAAAAACCGGCACCTGGCGCATGATGAAAATATTATTAGGGCCAATTGCTCGCCAACACCATGCAGAAAAACAGTTGTATGTCATTCCGTACACTCAAATCTTGTAACAATGCGTAATATCAAAGAAGATTTTCTATCTTTTTAGGTTTCTCTCCGGCCTCAGAAATCAAATAAGGCCTCTCTGATCTGAAAGGACTCTGAGCCTTTCCGACCTTCTTCCCCTATACACTAATGCAACCCGAACATCTTATCAATGATGGCCTCCCTACATAAATGAACGAGACCGAACAAAATTTGAAGGCGGCAAAATGCAGAAAAGAAGAATTTGACCTGCAGAAACGACTTGTGTGCTGAGTACAAACACTTGATTGAGAACGACCATTCATCAAAGATCAATGAAGTGTACCTGTCGGTCTGGTCTTTACGCAAGTGCCCATTTTCAAGTTCTGCTAATTTATAAATACGACACGTTGATGTTGATCTGTCATCTCAAACCGAGCGTTGATTATCGAGACTAAGCCTAACACACACATACCTCTCCCCCTTATGAGGTTGCATCGTACATGTATTTTTATGATAGGCTCACAGATATCCGTGAATTTCATAGAACTACGGCCTGACATACGAATTGATAAATGCCATTCAATCATATCCAGCATTCTTTTTTTTTTTTATTTGACGTGTGCTAAATACTTGCTGTAGGCACAGATTAGTGTGAATTTGAGGTCGCTGCTATCAAGCCTTCATTCCCTTCGAACTGCACATGAGTTCCTTACCAATAGCCATTTCCCATGTAGCTAATGTATTGTATGCATGCCGTTTGATTACAAATCAGTAATACTGTTTATATGACGACACACCTCACAGGTAAGGTCAGCCGCTGAACAGCCTGAGCCATTTGGCAACTAACTCTAATTATATACATCGGCTTTGCCAAAACAAACATCACAGGGTCCGCTCGTATAGGCACTCGACTTATGATGCGACTTGTCTTAATGATGAAGCAGACAAGTCAGGATGTGGGCTCTAAAAAAAAAACTCAACAATCGAATATCCCAAACTATTTACGCCTCACTGCACGACTGAGCGCTTTTTAAATATCAACAGAGATTTCCACGTTCGATAATTCCACGCTTCACATACCGATATGCGATAATCAATGCAATGCACCTTTGAGTGTTATTCTGAGATGAGTTTCATTTGCTTTCACTTCCTTTCAATGCACATCACATCCATCACAGAAAACGTATCAAATTCTGCCCTGCCAGGCCCGATTCACCCAACCACAGTCATGAACCAGGTCATCTTTCGCGTCCATCTTCCAGTTTTGGGTTGGCTCGTCGTAGTCTCCATTGTAATTTCCTGCCGGTTTCGAAATGCAGACGTATTGCTTGTTAGGCAAAACACACCTCAATTGCGAGGAGGGATATGGACAAGGACACTCATTTGGCGCTGCTGCACAAGAAAGTGTATCTGGACAAAGGTATGCAGAGCAACGGCTTTCAAGTGCTTGTTCCTCGAAACTCGCAGGCTGTTGTTGCTGTTGTTGTTGCTGCTGGTTGAAAAAATCAAATATATTCGCTGAAGCCACCGCGGAAGCTGTTAGGAGAGCGAAAAAGCGCATATAGAGTTTGAATAGTGATGGAGAATAGTGAGTTGTGTCGTTTAAGACGAGTTGGGCCTGATATTTGTTCGATGGGTCGTTTGAAGTGATTTGAACGAAAGCCGTTGTAATTTTCAATGCCTTGCGTTGCCCTCCACGTCAGCGATAACAAAAAGCTGAAGCTGTGTGCAGACCGCGCAACGTGTGTGGCTCTACGTGCAGGAAATTGCAGCCAATTTTTTGTTTTTGAAGCATCAATGATCACCACCTAATTCTGAATTACGTTTGTATCATCAAACCATGCTATCTTTCGAAGTGAACACAATCGGTGTAACAAGCAAATTTGCGAATGTTGAGCTGTTTCCCCGCTTTGATCGCGTTGGGTGCACGAACTGTTCCGCGCCTGTCCACTCTGTCATGCTCGGCCTGTAACCACTCCCCCTCTTTTGCCTTATGCCTACATTACGAGGAAAAATACGAACAGAACGAAACGCAAAGCGAGTATTTAGTAAAAGAACTCAGCTTACTCGTGAGTATGCTATTGCTGCCATGAGCAACACAATTGAACCGCGAGCACCGGGAAAACTAGAGGAAGACCTCTACTTCATTTTTGACGAGGAAGATGTCTCTTTAGATGCATACAACAAAGGGCTGGGGATAATAATCTCATCAAAAATTGATTGGGCCGCTTTAGAATCTGATGGAAGCCAGGATAGTATCGACGCGCCAAAGATTAAGAGGAAAAAGAAGAAGCGGGGCTTCAAGCAACATGGGTCGAAAGAGCGAGAAGTCGCCGATCTCTCGGCCACAACTTTCAAGGCATTCGCCAGTTTTGCAGATGAAACAAACGATCTACAGATCCAGTCACATTCACAAAGCTTCAGAAACGCAGAAATTGAGGAAGTGCCATTACTCAGCGCAAAACACAAGGACTATCGTCGGTTTCGTTATTATGACCTCATCCGCTCAAAACTCGAACTAGGAGAACTAGAAAGTATACCTCCAGTAGGTAACCAAGACGAAAAAGTACATTTTGACACTGAAATTGGGATCCACGAGTTTTACTGCGATGATACTTTGTCATGTGCCGTCATAAGCGCCCCTGACTCACGCCCTCTGTCTATTTTGCTGAAAAAACACAAATTAGAGGAGCCTCCGGTATGCCAGTTGTTTTCATTCCTGCAAGAGGAATACTCACAGGACTTATGCAAGCTTATGAACTTGACACAGGACAACTACAGCCTTGATTTATCGATGGACTTTCATGAATTGTACGAAATTATGGCACTTGCGCAAAAACAAGCGGGCGTCGCAACGGAAAACGTTCTTTGTGCTTTTGAGGGCATGAGCTCGATGGGAAAACATTTGATAGGCATTGTTAATCGGCTTCAGGCACTTGCGACAAGGTTTTTAGTGTTGAGAGAGTCACAAAGTCTAGAAAATAGCTCGGAATTATTGTTCCAGCTACACGCGTGTACAGCTTCGTGTGAGGATCTCAAACGAGACATAATACTATTCAAGATGATAGTCCTACAGTCTAGAGAGCACTTAGAGGCAAATATGCGCCATATTCTGACAGGAATCAGTGACTCGGTAAATTACCTGACAAAGGTGAAGGAGTTGTTTGCTATGGTTTATCAAAAAGACGAAGACTGCTGGACTGCGTTGCAAAGCATCATTGGTGTCAGTGAGAGCTATACAAGGTGCGTTAACTTTTTACACGAAATGACGCCCGAGCGTGTCTTTCGCTTTTTGAAGCACGACTTCACCAAAATGCA
>ERZ794936.558-NODE-558-length-16868-cov-6.318979_pt1 | contig 16868 bp, 10 predicted proteins | sample MGYA00511083_ERZ794936 | MGnify/ENA primary metagenome ERZ794936 (study PRJEB30137, sample SAMN04331409) | food metagenome | isolation source: Y2 must sample point D1 replicate A | place: Australia: South Australia | collected 2014 ... | reverse complement strand
TTCTTGGAAACCCTCTAAACTCATGAAAGTTGGGCGTTCATGCTTCATAATTACGCCTGTAGTTGGCTATACATAAACCTTGTGATTTGCCTTGAATTGAACGAACATTTAAAAAATCCTTATTAAAATAAAAACTCAACAAAGTCTAGCTATAAAAACAACACAAATATCAGATTTATGCAAACAAATGTCGTCTCTGTTCATCTAATTCAAATAGATGTTGTGTAGTAGATCATGGATTACCGTTTAAATCTATTATCGGAGATAAGCATATTTGCAATTTGGTAGCGTCAAATGTTTTTATGGCAGAAATGAAAATGCCATTAAAAGACCGAAGTCGTAATAATCTGAGTACTTTAGCAAAACAAAGAGTTATTGGATACCCAAATAACAACGAAACAAGTACATAGATTTTTCTTTTTTTCTGAAGAACTTTTTTGATGGTATTTTTGCTTAAGATACTTAGCTATGCTGTGGTATTAACAGGATTCTCCATACTTATAGGGACCTTGCCGTTGTTTTACTCGAACTTCCTTATCAAATACAGACCTCATTTTATAAACCTTTCTAAAGGGATAATTTTAAGCACAATTTTCATAATTATTGTTCCTGAAGGCATGGAAGTGTTAGAAGATGATGTCAAGAACCTTGGTTTGTACATTGTTTTAGGATTTATCTTTGTATACATAGTTGAAGAATACATACATGTCTTGACCAGTGGGCATGGTAAACATAACAGAGCTAATAGCACACGTGCATCTCAAACAAACACAAATTTCACTAATGAACTACAGTCATATTATCAATTGTTCAATTTAAAAATGACTTTCAACTCCATGTTGAATAATTCAATAACTTTTCCCTTGTTCATACACGGTTTAACAGATGGGTTCACTATGGGATTTATTACTATCTCCGAAAATACAAAAATCAATACAGTTATCTTGCTTTCAACAATAATCCACAAAATACCTGCTTTGATATCTTTAGTGATGATATTGATGCTTCAACAGAACTTATCAAAACTTGAATGCTTGGCCAATCTCAATTGGTTTGCCTTGTCCACACCAATTGGGTTTATATTCACTTCTTTATTCTTGAGGATATTCAACATAAAAAACGAAAAGGTGATTGGAATTTTCTTGGTAGCATCTGCTGGATCATTGATATATGCTTTGATTCAAACTTTTGTGAGTGATGAAGAAACGCCAAACTTTGATAGTAGATTTGATATACAAACAGATTTCTCCATTAATGATTATGATGACTTGGATAGTGTTCAGGACATCAACACCAACGCAAAAGTTCTTTGTTTTATTGGTGGATGTTTCATTCCTTTGGTGATTTCCTTGTTTATAAAGGAATAATATATATATGTATATACACGCATGATTCAACTAAAGAAGCTGTATCTTCATATTTCAAATGCGATAACATTATATGACGTTGAAGAAACCAAAAAAAAAAGCAAAAAGAAAAGAAGAGGGCATTATATCCATAGAGTTGATGTATTATATTACTTCAATAACTTTGATCTTAATTTAGCTAACTTGGTATTTTTAGTTGATGGCCTGGTGCCATTAGCCTTATTGATTGTGATACCATTGCTGGTTTTAGTCCCCATAACATTTAACTTTTCAATCAATATACCACTTTGTTTAATTCTTTCAGTTTTATTCTTGGCTTGTCTGAGTAGTTTCAATTTAGATACCTTGGAAGTGCTCTTTTGTTTTTCTATTTCAACATAATCATCTCTCTTTGCATCGTATTTTTGATGGTTTGTTGGCTTGGTGAAATCTTCATCTTTGAATATTTTCTTAGTATTCTTTTGTCTTGGTTCGTTTTCTATGGATTCTAAAAATCCTAAATCCAATTCTTCCAAATTGTCATCTTCTTCATATCCTGGGTTGGCTCTGTTTCTTGCAGCTTTCACTTCCATTTGCTTCAATTGTTCATCAAACGCTTTTAACTTTTCCATCTTTATTTGCTCTTTAGATTTGTTATGTTTGGTTTCATTGAGTTCCGATTTTCTTTGTGCTGATTCTTTCTTTTGAATCAAGTTTCTCATTTGTATCAAATTTTTGTTCTTCTTTGCTAATTTATCTTGTTTCTTTATGAAATCTGCTTCTTTTTTCGCCATATCATCGAATGTCTCTTTAGATTCGTTAAAAGCTACAGCAGATGGTTGTGCATCTTCATCCTCATCGCTTTCGTTGTTTGCAAGGTTTTTGTTGACCTTTGGAACAATAGGTTGATTCAGTAGTTCTTCAGTAAATTTAATTTTAGCCATTTATAAGTTGCTATACCGGTTATTTCTTTGGGCCACAGAAGATTGTTTTGTAAATCAAATATTTGATGTTTATGAAGTAATATCATGAGGAAAGTTTAATTCTATAGAGCAATACCAAAAAAAAAACTGAAATATTCAAAAAGTGTCCCAAAAGGGAAATCGCACCAAAAAAAGAAAAAGTTGAATGTGAAGACATCACGTGCAGCTAATGTTTTTAGACTAAAAAACTGCCTAAGTTTGCTTTGCACTTGAGGTTTTAGAACTCTTTGATTGCTGTAAGTAATGTGTGGATGAAATACTATTGCATGTGTTTTAAGAGGAAATCTGCACTTATTTACTAATGGTTGTTTTTCTTTTTGTATCTCTTGGCAGTTTCTTATCTCCGAATGTTTGAGAATATTTTTCCACTTTTACGCATGTGCACGTGACCTATGCTTTTTATCAAAAAGCATGCACCTTTACTACAGTAATAGAGCAATAGGTTTGTTCTATTCCCAACAGCAAGAAACGTAAATTTACACTATAAAACATGTTTAATAGACTGTGTAAATTTAGCAATATAGACAAATACTGTTTCTGTGTTGTATTGCCTGTGTGAAGCTTTTATTTATTTTTTTTGATATATATCTTATCTCCGACATCGGAGATATTGGATCTGTTTTTAATGGTTGAATCAATGCATAGACAGAAATAAAGCTAATGGTATAAAGCAGTTTATGAACATATATATATAAATAAATGAAAACATATAATTTAGGTTCATAAATTTGTTTGATATTGACAGTTGCTATATTTGGCAAATGATCGGAGTTCATTTACCTGCTGTTGTTTCCACTTCTATTCTGACTTTCATTTCGCTACCACACAAAAGCTCAAAGAGTGCTTTATTCAACGGAGATAGACTGGTCTGAGACCTTCTTATTATAAACCATAATAATTAACAGTAATGTAGACAGGTACATAAGAATAGCTGCCAAACGTGACTTCTGTATAAATATTGTTGCATTTCATGGAGAAAGCACTGCGGAAAGTATTATTGGCATGACAAATGAGAATAATCTTGGTTGGTCTTGGTGTTAAGAAACTAAAATGGTTTATAGAGAAAACACTAATTGCTTTGCATAAAGTCACTTAAATACACTATATTACTTGTTATTCTATAGCTATTCCAGCTTTAAATTAATAATAAAAAAAAATAATTCATAAAAAATATCATTATATAAAGAAAAACTACATATCTTTCTGTACTTTAAACCTATGGCAAACAGTAACCACCATCAACTATGATGTCTGTACCAGTTGTAAAATCAGAGCAGCTTGTAGCCAAGTATACATAAGCACCTAATAAATCAGATGGTTGACCTAATACCTTAGTTGGAGTCTTTTCAATCCAAATATTCTTTAACTTAGGATCAAGACTCTCAGTCAAAGCAGTCTTGATGTAACCTGGAGAAACACAGTTTACCTTTATGTTCAATAAACCCCACTCAACAGCTAATGATCTAGCTAAGTGGGAAACACCAGCCTTGGCAGCATTGTAGCATGCTTGCATTTGTGGAATATTGACAATGTGAGCAGACATTGAACTTGTAAAGATTAAAGATTTTTTGTAAGGGCTTGGGTTGGCCTTTTCTTGTTCCTTGAATATCTTACCTATGACTCTGGCAATGTAGAAACAAGAATTAAAGTCAACATTGACAACCTTTTCCCATTCTTTCAAACAAGCTTCATCGTCTTCAATATCTAAAATTGGACCCTTGTCCCAGGCAATACCAGCATTGGCAATACAAACATCGATCTTGTTGTTGAAGTCCTTGTTTATATCACCAAAAACCTTGGAAACACTGTCGTAATTGCTTAAAGAGCACTTGTATGCCTTGACAAATTGGTTCTTGTCCTTGGAGTTGTTCTCTTTCTTCAATTCTTCAACTAGTTCAGTGATATCGTGAGAATTGAATAACATGGCTACATTGGCATCTAGCTTGATGAAACCCTTAGCTAGTTCCATACCAATACCTGAAGAGGCACCTGTGATGATAACGTTTTTACCTTTAATATCAAATAATTTTTCTAACATTTTGTATATAGTCTTTGTGTAGTTGTGTGTGTGTTTATGTGGATGGTCTTCATACTTAACCATTCTCTTTCGATACAACCCACCCTCATATCCAACAAATTCGACACTTATATATAATCCAGCATTCTCGCACTGACAAATATTTGCTTATCAATTATTTACGTACAACATTGATGATATAGTTAATAGCGGTACAAACGTATGTTTAAAGATGATTAAATTACGTATTTGTGGTTTAATAACAGGGGCGGATTTTTTTTTTGCTAAGGGGAAGATCTTTCAAAACGCGCTTAATGGAAGGTTTCCTACTCCGGACATTTTGTCCAAATCGGGGAAAATTAAAGATTACACAAAAAATACACCTTACTTTTTTTTTTTCAAGCACGTGATGCTTAATTTCTTCTTGAACTTGACACTTGTCTTTGGGGGGTTGTGATTGATTATGTTTTGATTCTCCAGCAGCATTTCACGTTGCTTGATTAATCTGTCATTTTTAATGTTTGTATCATCAATACTCTCACCAACGTCATCTATCAGTGCCATTTTTATCAGGTATCTACTGTACTCGCCTTCTTCAATCATATCATTCTCAGGTTTTTTCAAAATCACCTCATATTTGCCACCAAGCATTTTGTCTTTGGTTTTTTTGTTCATATTCACTATCCGTTTGATCAGAACACTCAAGTTGTTTATGCTTGTTGATATCATGTGTGTGTGGTTCTTTTCTCTTAAGATAAATGCATTGTATACCTTGTTGACTTCCTGAAAAGTACTCATACCGCCGTTATTCTTGAGATACCTTAGAAATTCAAACATCAGCTGTTCTTCTTTATTTTGTTTGGTATCGTCCACTTCATTGAGAAGTTCATTTTTCTTATGTAATGGCGTGCTGTTGTGCTGCTTCAAACCGTTTGAGTCACGCAGTTGTTTTTTACAGATATCACAATAAAATTTAAGCTTATATAAGTTGTTGTTTGTATTTACAAGTTTCTTTTTTCTTCCAAGCAATGACTTAGTATCCATATTGTTATGTAGATTGGGCGGTGATGCTTTGTTTCTTTATATTGAAGACAGGCTTTTTTTTTTTGGTTGCTCTTCTTGCTTCCAGGTTTTTAGAAGACAAACTATCAATAATGACACGTGACCAAGTCTATTGATGATGACGCGTGACCAACACTTGTTTTCGGAGGTATTCAGAATTTAATGTAACTCATCATATCACTGCTCATAGACTTCAATCTACTGCAATCATTGTGTTCATACAGCTCTTGAGCCTTTGGAAGCCACTCCTTAAATTTCTGCTCTCTTTTGGTACTAGATGGATGTGTAGATAGGAACTCTAGGCTTTGGCGCTGACCCATTTGTTTCTTTTCAAATTGATTCATTTTCTCCCATAACATCCAAGACTTATTAGGATTGTAGCAACTTTGACTCATAATCAACAAGCCAGAGTAGTCTGCTTCTAACTCCATGTTTCTTGAAGCAGGCAGCTTTAAGCCAAAATCTATTAGTAATCTTCCAAAGTCCAGACCTGTAGCCGCGTAAACAGTAATCCCAAGTAAGAAATATAGAGGGGACTTGGATAAACTTTCGCCTGAGTGACCACACAGTTGATGTGACAACTCATGAGCCAATACTGTTGCTAGCATATCTTCATCCCCGTTGTTGCATAATTTTATAAGACTTTCAAACACAAATACCTTTCCATTAGGAACAATAAATGCATTTGGTGGATAGCTTTCTTTCGGCCCCATGAATGAGCCACCTGGATCAGCAATGACAAAGACCTCCCAATCCAAATCTCTTAGAAGTTGTACCTTTTCATTTCCCCTTTCAAAATCCAAGCCTGTTTTCAAAAGCTCATTGAAAATTTTTCGTACTTTCACTGTATCTCTGGAGTTCTCTGGCTTTATGTCCTTTCCATACTGCTGGAAAACAGAGTTATAGGAGATATCACCGATTTTCTTTATGAGAAAGTGTGGAATGAATGAAAACCTAATACGATGTGAGATAGGAACCTCTTCAAGATTTACTACATAAAACCCAGCCAGCAAAGAACCAAGAATCATAAAGTTTTTCTTTTTGCTTGGGGTTAGGTTTCGGAAGTAAGCTGGTATCCCTCCAAATGAATTCGCTGAATTCACACTATTCAAAGGCTGTTTGTTCCAGTCTCTGTACTGGACGTTTCTTCTAGGTCTATATGCATAAGATCTAGCAGTGTTAAGCATAAATCTAAGATTGAATTTATTCATTGTATTCTTTTGTGCTTGGTTTACTGGTTATATGCTTTGCTGAATGCTAATTGTATGTATATTAAACAGTGCCTTATTCAATTGTGTACGTAATGCCAAGCCAGACGGAACGGGTAACCATTTTATCGGAGATAATAACAACAAATTGTTCAAAGTCACGTGAAGCAAGTTTGTTTACATATTAGTTAAAATTGAAAGCAAAATTTTAAAGTAGTCCTTACAACAAGTCATCAAAACACAACCTGTAAAGGTTATTTTATATTATTGTTATTTGTAAATATTAGCATTTAATCAATTAGTTTCAATGTTCTCTTATTTTTCTTCATTTTATTGAACATGAAGGTATCTTCTTCAACCTTGAATGTGTCTTGTAATATACGTTTGCCAGTGTTCTCTTCTGTCTTGACCATCTTCAGTTTAGTATCCAAGTCCTTCCATTCAAGCAATTTCTTGCAAACTTCATCGACCTTTTCAACGTCTTTACACCCAATTTTCTTAATCACCTTGTAGTCATATCTACATATTTTTTCTGAAACGACTACATTTGGGCTGAATTCAGAAACATTAATCAAATAATTCATGTCGTTTAGAATCAAGATCTCTTCAAAGGAGACATATTCCGGCAGGTCACCTATCTTCCCATACAAGCATGATTGTGGTTGAAGAGTACATTTCAACCCGTTATTCAAAATCTGATATTCCTTGTGGTTGACTCTTTTGGCAACGTTGTTTGCACACAAGTTTATGCTGACAGCGTTGATCAAGCTTTCCATATTCTGCTTGCTTGCAGTGCTTTTGACATTGAAAGACTTTGTCAGCTGATTATGAATTTTATCAATTTGTGCCAAGAAATTGAAGTTTAAATCATTTTCCAAACACCAGTTTTGCTTTTCTTTTTGTAGAGAAAACTGCTTGAATATGTTTACCAGAGATAGATGATCTGATCCAGTTATAAAAAAGTTTTCATACCTCCTACCTTTATTCATCATTGTTTTATCCTCACTGTTAATGGTAGTGCTTCTAATAAACACATTCTTCTGAGATAACATAGACACTAAATCTATCCCCAAACCCAAACATCCGTTCTTTTTACACAAATACAACAGTCTAGCGTGTGAATATGCCAACGGAGTATTTATAATAAACTTGCCCATTTCAGTGACTTTTATAGTATCATTTTCGTTGATCAAACAACCATGGTTCAAAAGAGTTCTTTTTGCTTGCAAACAATGTTTCTTGATAGGCTCTTTGATGAACTGTAAATTTGTGTCGATGTAATGACGGATCAACATCACATGTTTCAAATTTGTGATTTCAATTTCACTGATGTTTTTATCCAGCATCATATCATAATCACCCTCTGTAAACAGATGATAGATTGTGCCTTCACAAACTCTACCCAATCTCCCTATTCTTTGTTTCATCATCATTTTGGTTATAGGGACAGTTGTTAATTTATGAAGATTCTCAAATTCAGTTTTCAACTTATACAAACCTGAGTTTATCATAAAGCTCACAGATGGCAGAGTAATCGATGTTTCTGCAATGTTTGTGGCTAAAATGACCTTTCTTTTACCCTTCAGATTTTTAAATAATCTATCATTATTGTAATTTTTCGAAGAATGCAACTTTATAACATCAACTTCTTTTTTTAATAATGGCACGCTCCCAATCAACGAAGAAATCACCTCAATGTCCTCTAGGCCTGGCATAAACACCAAAACCGACTTGTTAATGCTTTCTTGTTCGTGGATTTGTTTTATCAATCTAAAACACTCTTTGTATTGATCATAACAAGGTCTTTTTGTGAAGATCTGAGTGATTTTAAATACTCTACCTTCATTAGCACCCTTGTCGCTGACTTCCAACACCGGTAGATTATAAAAAAACTGTTTATACTCGGAGCTGTCCAAAGTAGCAGACATAATCACAACCTTGGTGTTTCTCAGTAGCTTCTTTCTGACACCTAGTTTGATCAATCCTAAGATGATGTCCATGTTCATTGATCTTTCATGTGCCTCATCAATTAAAATATGGGAATAATCAACAACTTGATTGTTCTTTATTAATGTTGTCAATTCATTAACAAGAATACCTTCAGTCATCACAACAAGCCTTGTGTCACTGCTGGTTTTGTTTTCAAACCTTATTTTATACCCAACTTCCTGGCCTATTACAGTTTTTCGTTCACTGCTGATACGCGAGGCCAAACTTGTTGTAGCCAATCTACGTGGTTGAGTCATCACTATCTTTGAAGATTTTGTTAGAAGAAATTGAGGGACTTGGGTGGACTTTCCTGACCCAGTTTGTGAGGTGATAATGCATATTTGGTTTTCGTTGACGATTTGCTGAATTTGAAACTTGTATGCCATTATAGGCAAGACCTTATCATGGGTAGTTGTAGTTTCTTCCAAATCTATGTCCTCATCAGACAGTGGTTCACTTTTGGCATTGATATTAAGTTTGGATTTGTAGAAGTTTAGCATCTGTTTGTTTTGTAAAGATACTTTGAGTAGATCCATTGAACTGTCCAAACAAACTTCTATTCCGTTGATCTTGTTCAGACTATGCGTGTTGTCTTCCTCTAGGGACATATCTTCATCTGCTGTAGTATCACTTTTGGGAAATAAAGCAATCTGACCATCATTGAGTTTGCAAATATTCAAGAAATGGTCAATAGTCTTAAGTTTTTCGACCATTTCTTTCTTTTCTACTAGTCCATTTGCCCCCTTTTCTATTACTTGTGGTATAACATCGGCTCCTTCATTCAAAACTTTGTATAGATTCTCAACAAACATATCAAACTTGCCTTGTCCCACACCAAATACTCTCAAAATCATCAGATTCTTTTTGAATGCTTGAAGAGAATCGCTTTTCTCGTACATCTTGATGATCATACGGAGTCTGACATCCGGTAATTTGTTCAGATCCTCTGTTGAAATCACGTTTCTGTATTCATTGTTGTGTTTTTGAAAGAAGGCTTTCAACGAGTCTATGATCATTATGAAGAAAAAAACACAACTACAAGCAAAAGTAATAATAAAAAAAGCTTGTAAACAATATGGATTGTCTATGAATTCGCTTGTTTCTTCTTTTTTGGGCTTCGTGTATTGATTCAATATTGCTGATTTAAATCATCGTTTTTAAAACATTTTGTTCAGTTGTGAATTGTCGTTTTTTTTAATACAGACGAAAAAAAGAATGACTAGGGAGAAAGAAGCAAGAAAAGAAGCACGTGATCTTATATCCGATCTCAGAAAGTTTTGAAATTAGTAAAATGCACGTGATGCTATATCCAATTTTAAAATTTTAAATCCGATAAACACACGTGACTTTATGTCCGATTTTTAAAACACCAAGATTTTACATACACACGTGACTCCCCATTCAAGTATATATTAAGGTTTTAAACCCAAAAACAAAATAGGTGCAGCACGTGACCATCACAGTAGAATCACAGTTTTTTTTCTTAACGCCGAAGATAAAAACAGGCAGACGTAAACAGCGTGGGGTTGTAACACAGCTACAAAGCTGATAGCTTGCTCTTTTTTTGGTTACAGGTAACGTGAGCAATAGTGCACTTAGAACAAATACTCGTATAACCATTTCTTATTGGTTTGAATATACATCATCTCTGTGTGCTTCTATGTGTAACATTGTTGCTATACATCTGTATTTCGGAGATAATCCACCAAATACAAACAGTCACGTGCAAACACCAAAAAAAAACACAAAATTCCATATCTCATTTTCGAAGAAGTGCGGAAAATTGTTGTTTTTTCGTAGATGGAAATTTTTGAATCAATATATTACAGTTATTTTTTTTTTTTTTTTTCCACACATTAAATGTCTCATTATTACTATAATAGGCAACGGAAATTGCAATTGGACAAAATTAACCACTTTACATTTCCCAAACAGGAAATAAACCCCCTTTGCTCCCCACCCCTAATTCAACCGGTCCAAAAAAAAAAAACTCTCAACTCCTCTCTCTCCGATATTACTGCGCTGTCTCATATTACCTCTCACATTGGCTTCGCTGTTTATATACAGCGTGTAGGTATTTAACCTTCCATTGAGTCACATTGAATATAGGCTCTTGAATAATCATACTAGAGTGATTTTAGAGAAAAACGTGATCACCAAAAACAGCCCATAGAAACGAGCTACGAAGACTCATAACTCCGCAGATCTATAACTCCGAAGACTCCTGCTACAAGCATACCTGATACAAACACACTCTCAGCTCATACACACCTAATGTCCGACAACAAAATCATATTCAAGCACGAGGAAGACAGCAACACCATCGTGTGTCCTCTTTCCAAATTCGAACTAATCAACTCCTCAATCTTCAACAAGGGTTCAGCCTTCACCAACGAAGAGAAGGATTTATTCAACTTGAAGGGACTTCTACCTTCAAAGACCAATACACTTGAAGAGCAAATCGAAAGATCTTATAAGCAATATTCAGACTTAACACACCCTTTAAGAAAGAATGACTTCATGACCTCATTGAGACAACAAAATAAGACCCTATATTACGCTTTAGTTGCTAAGAACCTAACCGAAATGATTCCTATCGTTTATACCCCTACCGAAGGTGATGCCATCATCAACTATTCTAACAGATTCAGAAGACCTGAGGGTTGTTTCTTGGACATCACTTGTCCTGAAGAAATCAAAAACAGACTGGAATGTTTTGGTTTAAAGGAAGATCTAGACTACATCGTCGTTTCTGATGGTGAAGCTATTTTGGGTATTGGTTGCCAAGGTGTTGGTGGTGCCTCTAGAATTTCATTGGCCAAGTTAGGTTTGATGACTTTATGTGCTGGTATTCATCCAGCCAGAGGTTTGGCCGTTGCCTTAGATGTTGGTACCAACAACAAAGATCTTGCCACTGATCCTTTGTACATGGGTAACAAGTTCTCCAGAATTTCTGGAGACAATTACTTTGCATTTTTGGATAAGTTTATGATGGTCTTGAAGGAACATTATCCTAACGTTATTGTTCATTTTGAAGACTTTGGTGTTCCAAATGCTCAAATCTTATTAGACAAGTATAGAGATGTCATTCCTTGTTTTAATGATGATATTCAAGGTACAGGTGCTGTTGTTACTGCCTCTTTAATGGCTGCTTTGAAATATACAAACAGAAAACTACCTGAATCTAAAATCCTAGTATACGGTGCTGGTACTGCTGGTTGTGGTATTGCCCAACAAATAGTCAACCACTTGAAGTCTTTTGGTTTGACCGAGGAAGAAGCCTACTCCAAGATTTACTGTATTGATAGATTTGGTTTGATTGTTGAATCCTTGAAATCCAAATCAAACCCAACTCAAATGTCATACGCAAAGAAGGATGCTGACTTTGAAGGAGTCGATACCACTTCTTTGGAACAAGTCATTGCTCACATAAAGCCAACATGTTTGATTGGTTGTTCCACACAAGCCGGTGCCTTCACAGAAGAGATTGTCAAGACCATGCATAAATACAACGAAGACCCAATCATCTTCCCATTATCCAATCCAACCAAGAAATCTGAAGCTGTTCCAGCTGATTTGTTGAAATGGACCAACAACAAGGCTTTGGTTGCTACTGGTTCTCCATTTGCTGATGTTGGTGAATTCAAGATTGCTCAAAATAACAACTGTTTCTCCTTCCCAGGTATTGGTATGGGTGCTGTTATCATTAAGGCAACCAAGATTTCTGATGGTATGATTTCTGCTTGTGTCAATGCTCTTGCTGACTTATCTCCTCTATTTCAATTGAAAGAAAACGATCCAAGAGGCCATTCAGTTGGTTTGTTGCCAAGTGTTGAAGAAATCATTTCATGTTCTTCTGAAATAGCTGCCGCCGTTGCCATTGAAGGTATTAAGGAAGGTTTGAATACTGTTGAAGGCTTACCAACTGACTTCAAGGAAATGAAAAAATTGGTTGAAAAGAACATGTGGAAGCCTGTTTATAAACAATACGTCAAGTCTGACAAACCATACACATTCCAAATATAAACGACATATATATATATATATAATTCGATAATTTAGGTACTTTAATTAACTTTCATCTTTTCTGTTTGAAGATTCGTTCTCATGGTTGTCTATTTTCTCCAGGTATTTAGCTACTTCAAACTCCAAGAACAGCTGATACTCAAGGTAATCACCCGAATACTCCCAAAATTGCTTGATACCCATTACGATCAAATATAAGATAAAGTCACCTGTTGGATTGGTCAACAAGCTGTTCATTTTGAAGAGCAAAGACCAATTTGGCAAAACAGTCATATCTCCGTAATAGTTCTGTTTAAAAATATTAGCTACTGCAGTGAACCTTAACACTGCCAGCCAATGGGTTAGTTCTGTATACACGTATTCCAAAAAGTACAGGATCCACCTTAGCAAGGTGTTTCCTTTACCATTTCCTCTTTGAAGTCGTTTTTTGTTTAAGAAATTTTGGATGTGTAGCACTGGGAAGATATGTGGGTTGACTTGGGAAGCAATCACATTATCAATATTAAACATCTCCGATAGCTTCTTGATAGGCAAGTCCTGGAGCATGGATCCATCCAAGAACTTTTGATTATTACCGCTCCAAACCTTCAAGCTCGGAGAATTGTCATGGTTTGTGGTGGTCTTAGAGTATATCATATGTGGAGGAAATATTGCAGGTAAAGAACAGCTACTCGTGACAGATGACCACAGCAAAACATTAGGGGAGTTGTTATAGTTCAACAGAAACTCCTTTGCAGTGAAAGACGTAGTGTTTCCACCACTCACAGATATGTTTAGTACCATTCCGCTGTTGTTGAATATTTCGCCAAATGTGGTATACTCGCCCAAAAACTCTATCAATGTGCTTTGCAACAGCTTGGTATCTTTGAAATAGCTATGATTTAAGATAAGATTGAAAATACCTGACTCCTTTTGATCAAATATATTGAATTTCAAATCCTCCTTGATAACAGTCGATAGCAACACCTTGATGTTGTTGTCTGGGGTTTCTTCGCTTGTTGATAAAAACTTTGCAAAGATGGAGGCTACAATTGCACCTCCTGAACATCCAGATACAAACCTTGGTAGTTTTTTCAAATCGTATAGGTTTACTAGTATTCCTATGTGAAAAAGAGCAAAAGTACCACCCCCTGACAAAGTGATAGCAGTGTTTCCCAGTTTCTTTTTGATTCTCAAGAGCAGTTGTTTATATTGTTCCAAGCTATGATTTTGCTGGTGATATTCAAATAAAAACTTCAAAATAAGTGAGCAAGTTTTATTGAATTGATTCAACTTGACTTTGATTTCAATAGGAAGATTGAAAAACTGGTCATTCTTGCTTAATCTTTTAGAAAACTGCTTTAACTTGTATCTCTGCCAATGGTTAAGAATCAAATACTCCAGTGTTTGAACATCTTTATTATCAAGAGCCTTTTTAAACTCATATATCAACCTGTCCAGATCATTTTCAAAGAAAAACTCTGAAAGATACGATTCATTCATATCAAAACTCATTGGCAACTTGTATTCATCTGTTTCCAGTATTTGCAATAGCGTTTTGTAGAAGTAGTAGCCTCTGTATGTCTTTACTATTTTCAAATTGTTTAATATATCGCTCTTCAAAGCTTTGATGAAGTTTTTTCTCTGTACGGTCTTCTTCAAATACCCATTTTCTGTGAGATACTCATTCAAATCCATGAAAATAGCAACATTGATTGGTATGTGTTTGTCCTTGGTTTCTATAGAGTTTCTTGTGTTGTACTCGTTGATGAGAAATACCTGGAACAAGGGTGCGGACTTATTGTTTATGCTTTCTTCAAATCGATCGGGGTCATTTGGCAAGTCAAATGACTCAATATGAAGAAGATCAAGAAGATCCTCGGGGTTTTGGAATGTAATAAACATCTATAGGTGCTTGGTAAGGGAGAGGTGTTGGTGTTTCTACTACGGCTTTGTCGAAGTATCGGACTTTCCAAGCGCTCCCATGCTTTTTTAAAGGAGTATTTGCAGTGGCTGAAAACAGCAAAAACACGTGATATACACGTGCTACACACGTGACCAGTATGTAATCATCATGTAGTGTACAGGTTGGCTAAGGTACTGTACCCCTCCTACAAGTGATATACAACTTACTGAGGCACCCAATATACGTTGCAAAGAGGAGACTGCTTATATAGATAGATAACAGCGTTGTGAACAAGCTTTAATTTCTATAAAATACGGCCACTGTATCTACCCATATTATTTACTTACTTGACTGTATTGGAGGTATCTTATGACGACATTAACGTCATTAAAGAATACTTTACCGACGATACGACTCTCCTACAAAATTCTAACAATTAAATAAAAAGGCAATTAGAATATATAGGGTTAAAACACCACCCATGGTTTACAACATTACTGTGTCGGCTATGATGCTTCTCTTGATGCTATTCCACTTGGCCAATTTGAAGTCAACTTCCTCACCTTCTTTCTTGGCAAACTTCTTGTTAACAATCTTATCAATAAAGGCAACAATCTTCAATATAACTAAGTTATCATACTTATTAAACTTACATTTCACAACAATAACTAAGGTGTACAGGCAGCAGAAGAAACCCTCACCACCAGACAAGGCTAGAGTTATAATGAAGTAAGGGATCAATGAACAAATAAAGGCACTTGGAATCAAGGCATTGATCTTTTTTTGCAAATCAGGCTTTCCATTCAATACACTAGCTAAAGAAACAGCCATGAAAGGAACCAACTTCAAAAAGGCCGGAGTTGAGAAAAAGGCTATGGCGTTTAACATAAGCACTTGAAGGTAGTTAACAGACATGGCATCATAGTTAGACATGGCGGAAAATACTCTTAGGGTTCTTTGTTGGAATTTTTGGAAATGAAGCAATGTCAATGTTCCTAAGGCGTGTGCAAATAAGGCAATGTAGTAGTAATTGTTGATTCTGAAGAGAATATTGGTGATCAATAGCTTTGGAATTCCATAAATACCGTTTTTGATCAATATTTTGTAGATGTTCTTGATAGAAATGCTGTTATAAATGGCTTTGAATCCATTTTTTAAAGACACGGTAAAGAAATGAGTAATGGACTTCCATCTGTAGTATGAAAGATGACTATTCAAATATTCTAATTGTTGATCGATTCTTTGCTTAGCGGTTAGGTAATCATTGTATTTATGTTCGTTATTTTTCAAAAATAAGTACTTCACACCGTTCTTGATGTTACTAGGTATCTTAAAGATAAAGTATCCGTAGTTGTAAAACGTTCCTATAATATACAACAATGTATAAACCACAGCTATGGCATGAAATATCACAAATAATTTCGATCCTAGATTATACAGCTTGTTTTCCTTCGCTTTTTTTTTGTCTTTTTTCACAATGATGGTTCTCTTGGTGTTTACTTCACTTTCGGTATCGGCCATTTTCGGTAAATCGTGTGTATTTAACACTGTTCGTTATTGGTTTGTTAAATGGAGTTCTTGCAACGTCCCCTAAGAAAAGCCAAGTGCATCCAATTTCTACAAGAGTTTTTTCCCTTTGTTTTCAGCAAAAAAAAACGTAGAGTAAAATTTTTTTTTCTTGCAGCAGCGGACTTAAGTCATGTGACCATTTGGTAGCGGTTAAAAATAAAACAAGCAAAAAATAATTAGAATGAAGGAAGCGAGGTTCGAACTCGCGCGGACTCTGTCCAACAGATCTTAAGTCTGCCGCCTTAGACCACTCGGCCATCCCTCCGTTGAAATTATTTTATGACTTCAAAAATAGAAAATAGGTCTTATACTACAAAAGAAAGTGGCATTGCCGTAGTGGATAATAATGGTTGCTCGGGAATATTGACAGTGGATTTAGTTTTTATTTAGATGTGTAATTTCTGTAAAGGTTGTGATAATACTTACAGTTTTGCAGCTTTTTTCAGTACTTTTTGCAATAGTTAAGTTTGATGTTGTCAGTCATCATTAACGGTAAGGTTTTGACAAGTTTTTTTTCAATTTGACATATGATACCTGTGTTTACTTTTTGATACATGAAAAAAGTTAACAAACAATTTAGAATAACTACATTATGTTGTTTAACCAAAAAGCAAATTTAATAACAAAAAAGTAAAGATCAATACACATCACTTAAAAGATGACAGTATGATTGTCTTTAATAACAGCTTATGAATTGATCAAATCCAAAAAAGCAAAAAAAAATAAGTAGTATGAAGGAAGCGAGGTTCGAACTCGCGCGGACTCTGTCCAACAGATCTTAAG
>ERZ794936.557-NODE-557-length-16873-cov-7.051849_pt1 | contig 16873 bp, 10 predicted proteins | sample MGYA00511083_ERZ794936 | MGnify/ENA primary metagenome ERZ794936 (study PRJEB30137, sample SAMN04331409) | food metagenome | isolation source: Y2 must sample point D1 replicate A | place: Australia: South Australia | collected 2014 ... | reverse complement strand
TTTTCTTCTTCTTCTAAAAACTTCTTCAACTTCTCAGCCCTGTTCAAATACTCCATGAACTTCACACGTATAAGTTCTTTAGACTTTTCGTTTTTCTCGTACTTTATAGCAAGCATTAGGTAGTCCAGTCCATTGTAGTATGACTCATAGGCTTCCTTGTATTTCTTGTTGTTGTCTAAATCAATGGCTCCTGTAACAAGTTCAAGTCCCTTGTTCAGAAAATCAACATCACTCATTATATAGTTGTATGGAGATGTGTTTGGTTTATTGAAAAGACCCAAGCTATGTTTATTTGCTAGAGGTTGTTTTTTTTTCGGTTGCTTTACCCCCCCTTGGTTTTGACCCAGGAAGCGTATTCGTGAAGGGGGGAAAAAACAACAGCAAGAATTACACGTTTTAAAGCTGTTATAGTACTCATAATGAAGCTATTCTAGCTGTAAATAGTATATAAAAAATATTCATTCAATGTCACTTGACGATATAGAATCCTCTTCAATCTGTCTCCAATCATAAGAGTCGTCGTCTTTGTTGTGCTCATTTCTTAGCAGTCTGGTGATGTTACTATTGCTTAATTTATCCGCTTTGTATGCCTTAGTGGGGGAACTAGTTATAGCATTACCTCTTTTTTTATCAGTTCCTTTGGGAGAACCATCAAGAATATTGCTGTCTCTTTCAGGACTCAAAAATGTATTTTGTCTTTTTATTGGAGATAATTTATCAAAAGCTATGATACTGCCGTGTTTCTTCTTCTTCAAGCTGTCATTTATATTGTTATTGCTATTTTCCTCAAATTGCATTATAGGATCACTTGACTGAAGATTGTTGATCTTTCTCTTTTCTTTTATCAAAGACATGTCAACAAACCCGTTGTTGTACTTGTGTTGCTGTTGCATCAATGTCACTTCATTGGACATATCACTCACTGCCTTTTCAAGAAGACTAATGGTTTTTTCGTATTCCAACAACTTATTCGTCAATTGCTTTAGGGTTATGGGATCAACTTCTTCTTCCTTCTGTGGCTTTCTGGAAAGAGATGTTTTGTAGTAGTTTTTCCCTTTGGAATTGAATATTGAATCATCCACTAAGGGGCGTTTACTTGAACTGAATACCGAATCATCAACAAAGGTGCTTTTGGTGCTTTTATTTGAATTGTTTACCAATTTCTTCTTGATCGTTTTCACTTTGTCTTGGTTCTGAAATCTTGATTGAATGTCGTATAGAGTTTCATCGGCATTGTTGTCTTTATTGGCGTCATTGCTGAAAAAAAACTTAAGCACCTTAGATATGGAAAAAATAGAGCTATTCTGCTGTTTCGTCTTGTTCACTTTGTTCAACTTTTGAACTCTGTGTCTAGCTTTCCCATTAGCCTTGTTTTCCCCAACAAGTTGCTTAGATTTTTTCATTTTTTTGGCGTTGATGTTGCTCTTATCCTCATCCACGTTCATTTTTGCTAAAATAGCTTTAAGTTTGTTTTGATTGATTTCCATAGTATAAATCCTTAGTAAACCTTGTATTTATGCGTTGCCTGTGTTTTCTTATTCTTTCCTTATCTCCTACTTGTATTAGTTAAACCCAATATACTAAAAAATGAGTTTAGAGCGATTGAGAAGAAAAACACTGCCCTACGGAATAAGCGCCTTTCAATCAACAACAGAAAAATCGCCGTTTTGGGAAATCGCAATTTTTTTGGGAAATTATGCAATTTACGCGTCTTCAATATTGAATATTCATGTTTTGACATGGTAGCGCTGTGTTTACAACGCTACCATGTGAGGAACGCGTCAACAGCGATTTTTTTTCGTCTTTTTTTTTTTTTAAAAATGCAGAGGCATTTGTTCACTTCAATACTATATAATATTAGCTGCTGGAATACTTTCATACGCATACAAGTTGAACCCAAAAAAAACACCATATACTCTATTACACTACAAAAATGGAACATATTTTTCTTCCAGTTGACATTCCTAATCATGTGATCAGACCCATCATATACAGAATCGTCACGAAACAACACAATCTTTTGCTGACCACAAGTGGTTTACAGACTCTTGCTTATATAATTGGTAATAAGGCCATTGGAGGCGAATGGAGGACAACACAGCTTAACCAAACGAAAAAAATCATAGATTCTATTGCTAGAGAATGGATAGGCAGAAATTACGGAAAAAAATTCGAAGATAGAGCTAATATCATGTCAATTTATAAAGATCTATATGAAAGCAAAAAAGATACAGTTTCCTTTAATAATGAAAATATAGAAATCTCATTTAATGACATTGAACCAGGTAACTCTACTTCTGTACAAGATGTGGTAATGAAGGATGAAGTTGAAGAGGATCAATTCAATGTTTCAATGGACGTTGAGCAAGAGCAAACAATGCTGAAGAATTACCATAACTTTATCAAGTTTTCAAGTTACGATGAACTTCCCTCATTGAAGTATGAACACCAGCACAAAACTTTTAACTTGAAAAACTCTTCATTTGCTGATATGGAGCATAATCATAAAAATGTGATTAATCCATTGGCAAAACCTCAGACCTTGATAAACAGAATAGAACTAATAAAGATTAAACATTTGAAAAATAGCACCAATGGAGACGTAAAATTCAATCCTATAAAAGATCTTTTGGGTAGAAACGAGGAGGTTTTTACTTTGTGTGGTATTCTCAGAAAAAACTTTAAAAATGAATGGATTTTAGAAGACCCTAGTGGTACAGTCAAACTGAAATTGGATAACATGGAGTATGACCACAATGATTATTATTTGGTACCAGGTGAAATCTTAATTCTTAAGGGTATTTACTTCACAATTGGAGAAATATTCCATGTCAGATATGCATACTTCCCCAAAAATGAGCCAAGACCTGTGACTATTTCTAAAAGATTGAATAAAATGGATTATTTAGGAATCAATAAAGAACAGAACTACGTTTTGAATGAAGATTTCTTCTTGAAACTGGAGGACATTAATGTGAAACTGAAAAAAAATTGGATTGCGTTCCTAGGTGGAGACATGTTCTTGGATGATCAAAGAGTCTTGAATGGTATTGATAAAGTTTTGGAAACCTTTCAGGCTGATACGCTAGCAATTCCAAGATTTATAGTCTTCCAAGGATCCTTTGTTTCTAAGAGTCTTAAAGTTGATATCATGTCAAATATATCAAATGTGTACAAACAATACAGTGAAAACTTCAATACTCTGTTTGGAATTATAAACAAGTATCAAAACCTACTGGATTCGAAAACACAGTTTATATTTATTCCTGGAGAAAACGATCCTTGGTTTGGAACAGGTGATATTTTCCCAAAATCTGGCATCCCTGATTTCTTTATCAAAAACCAAAACTATCCTAGTGTGTTAAAGAACAGTCATTTTAAGAGTAATCCTGTGAAGCTGATATATCTAAATCAAGAAATTATGATCGTTAACAATAAATACTACAATCAATTCATCACCAGTGGTATTGATCTTGAAATAGACAGTGTCCATGCCAGTGAAGATGAGAATAATATTATAGATCAGCTGGAAAACAAGAAAAAGGAAAAATATAAGGTTGCCAAGACTTTGATTTCTCAACAACATTTGTTCTTTCACAAGAACGTGATAAACTGGGACTTTGATCACTTTTTGCAATTGAATCCTTTACCCACAAGTATTGTTTTGATTGATACATCTGCATCATCATATCACACAAGTTTCAACGGAGTGCAAGTGGTTAACACTGGTAAATTTATATCAAACTCAGAAACATCATTATGTGGATGGTGGGAGTATGCCCCATGCTTGAGAAAGTATTTCTGGAAGGAGATGAAGATTTAGAGGTATTTAGATTACTAGCTGTATATATATTAAACTGTATCAATAATTTTTTTCAACATACAAAAACGAGGATCTATTTGTTTAAATTGATCTTCTTTCAAAATTTCTTCTATAAGAGACATCCCAGTCAAGCCAAAGCAGGTATGGAAAATATCTACAACGTTTCCTGGTCTGTCTGATATACCACCATTTACTTCATCTTGACAGTTTATAATAAACTCCTTCAATTTATGTAAATCGATGCTTTGTAAGCAATCATGTTTACTATCTTTAAAATGTTTACTGTAGTTAATAAGCTTTAAAGATGCTAAGCACCACCAGGAATAACAGCAATCAGATAGCTTGCAAGGTCTACCGTTCAACCCACCATCCAAATTTTGCCTTTCACTGAGCCACCATTTTAGCTCTTCAAGTTCTTGCTTGCTAAAATATTCGTCAATCTTGTCCCAAATGGCAAAGCTTGCAAATGAAGTCCAAACATGCGCACCATGTGATTCTCTTTGTGGTTTAAGACCAAATCCACCATCGTAATTGAAGCACTTTTTCAGGTATGCCAACCCCTTGTCAACAATTTCATTAAGGTTGTTATCTCCGAAAATTTCAGGTGTATATTTATGTATGTAATACAGTATATGCAAGCTGTTATATGAGTATCTAGTATCCAGTTCTTCAGTAAACATATCCCCTTTGAATGCTCCATTGTCTAACTGGAGATTTTTTATATACTTGTGAATATTTGGAAACACATTTTCTTTTAAGAAACCTACATCGTTGTAAATTATTAGTAGTTGTATGGCCGATAGAGTCGATAAAATATGAGCATCATGCTGAGGATAGGGAGAAAAAGCTCCAGTTTCTGAATCCATGCATTTCTTGATCCATGAAACTAAAGATTCCCTTTGAGAATCACTCACTTCTTGATCCACCATTTGCTTAGAAATAGCCGCCCAATATAACCCATTCATTCTTAAGTGTTGAGACAGATGGTATTCAAGCTGTTTTTCATCATCCAATGTAATTTCCAATCTGTCAATGTATCTAGCTACAAGCTTCTTATCGATTGACATGTTCTATACAACTTCACGCTTGGTCTTATAGCATGAAAAGGTGTTTATTAATGATCATATGGGACGAAAAAATGGCATTATATTAGACCAGTGAAAAATATCCCATCAAGGGATTTGAAATACAACTGAAAAAAAACAAGTGAAAAAAACAAGCATTTTAAATTTGAAATTTAACTAAAATTAAGAGGCTTTATACAACCAAATAACTAGATATTAAGAGTGTTGAGAGGAAGGAAATGGCCGATTTTGTACCCAAAGATGACTTTTACACACCAGCGAACACCGAAACCGTTAAATTCAGGTTAAATCTGATAAAGAAGTATCCAACTTATATTAAAACGAAGCAAGTAAATAATCACATTTTTGATCAGAAACGTAGCTTTCAATTGACAAAAAGGTCGAATTTTACAGCTAATGGGGCCATAGCGAAAATTATAGAGTACAGGCAGGACGAGATACTCTTTTCTACACACAGGGGCGATGTATCAAGCTATAATCTGGATACGTCTGAGTACAAGATTTTGTATAATCACAACAACACAAGAACATCGGCAATAGCATACATTTCCACTGGTGATTTAATTGCTTCAGGTGCCCAAGATGGGACTCTTTTACTCAACAAATCTGGTGCTATGACGCAGTCTCCAGTACATAAAGAAAGAATAGTCGATGTGTGTTCCTTGAAGTATTCTTCAAACAATTTGATAACCATATCACAAGACAAAACATGGTCATTGCATGATTTGAATAATCTTTCCACTATTTTGTACAAACAAGATGGATATACATCAGGTCTTTCAGCAATGTCTGTGTCAGAATACGATCATCTCCTTGTTACAGCAACTCTTGATGAAATTCAAATGCACGATCTAAGATCTGGTTCTTTGTTGGGCAGATCCAAAAACATGGACAAAGAACCTTGCCATGCTATGAAACTACTGGGGAACAATCACACTTTAGTGACAGGAGGACAAGGAAAGCTGAAAATATTTGATTTAAGAAAAATTAACATTAACGGAATTAATGATTGTTTAATCGATGAAAAATTAGTACATCAAGGAAACCTTGTTACTTCAATAGACTTCAAAGATGATGTTTTGGTAAGTACAGGGTTTAAGGATGCAAGTGTTGAAATAAATACTCTGAAAAATGGCTTTATACAAAATATAAATGAAAATAGAGAGTCAATGAGTATTGTGGGAGATAAACTCTTGACTTCAAAAATCTTAAACAACGGTCAAATTCTTTCAGCTGGGTTCAATTCAAAGATAAACTTTATATATTAAAAAAGAAAACAAAAAAAAATTGAAATAACTAATCTTGATTATCTTCTTCTTTGTCTTTTAGAACGCTTGGAAGGAAGTTCAGCAACTATGGTGAATAAGTTACTAGTTTCTTCAATTATGCTTTTAGTTTTTTCTGCAACTTCAGAACTACACAACTCTGAGATTTGTCTCTTCTTCGAGTTAATACCTGACAGCTTTGCTTTGATTTCAGATTCAATAGTCTCTAACTTTTGTTGTATACTTAAAAGTTCAATATCCGAGTCAACTATAGATTTTTCAGCTTTGTTGATTTCTGACTTCAAATATTCGGATTCTTTGATTTTGTCATTGACTTTTTTCTTTAAAGAGTTAATTTCAGCTTCTGAGTTGGATATGCCAGTATTTTCTTTTTTGTTAGTTTCTTCTTTAAGTTTAGATATCTCTTCTCTTAATTCTTTCTGTTTCTCTAGCCCTTGTACTATCTTTTCGTTAGATTCCTTTGTGTATTGAATACCTTCAACAACAATTTTCTTAACTAAAGAGTTGTATTCAGAATCAAAGAACTCGATTTCCTTATCAATTGAATCGTTGAATCTTTCAGCATACTTCTTGAGTTCTTTTTCATTTTGTAATTTATCAAATAATTCTTCAGTCGACAGTTCTCTATTCAACTTATTGGTACTGAAATAATTGAAACCTTTGTTCAACTGATACAAAATTCTTTGATCAAAATTAACAATGAGGTTTTTACTAATTTTAAAATTGTCTTCATTTAGCAAGTTATCATCGTCTCTTAAATGAATTCTGTTCTTGATAAGCTTTCTAATATTGCTGATATCTGAATCTGATAATTCTGAGAAATTTATAGTATGATCAATATTTTTTAAGTATCTCAAAAAGTTAAAGATCGAATCACCTGAGTCTAAGCCATTAACATAGTTTTCTAAAAAATCACCGTACAAATCATTTGAATTTTCCAATATTTGCTCTGTTAGCTGCTTGTTACCTTTGGTATAACTTTTGGAGTTGAAAAAATCCTTTTTGTTGAACAAGCTGTTGTTTTTCAAAGGTAATACACCATTCAAACCATTTACATATTCAGAAATCCAAGAATCATCTAATGAACCTGCTCTGTCTTTGTTGCAAATAACATCCATGACCACATCCTTCACACTCATCAAAGAATTCTTTTCCTTTAACTTCAAAAAATGATCAATGGAGTAAGGCGTAAACAAAGCAATAGTATCTACATTCTGCAGAGGAATAAAGCTTTTAGGTGGAGAACACGAATCCAAGGTAATGACCAAATCAGCAAACTCAACAGGACATTCGTGTTCCATATTGGAGACCAAATGAACAGTCAGTTCGTCTTGATTGCTATTATTCTTTTTACCATTGGAAGCGCCACTTCTATTATCATAGTCTTTGCTTGAATTGTCACCATTATTAGTACTTTTGATATCTCTTTTCAATCCTTTCTTTCCATCGTATCTTTGAACATGGATCTTGTTACTGTTTTTCGGAGTTAAACTTGCTGTTAGAATTGCTTCTAAAATGTCACATATTCTTGTTGGTTGCGTGGTGCTACTTAAAGAAGACTTTGATCTACCACCAATACTGCTTTGTATTGAATCCTCCTCATTGGACTTGGTGGATAGATTTTTAGCTGCATTAGACTTCTTTTTATTGGCATCTTCACCTGACTCACTGTCGTTTGATTCATCGCCTGAATGGTCCTTACTGTTGACTGTGCTTATGGGCTCGTTGATATTTGATTTTCCAAGATTCTCCAATTCACTGTCCTCTTCATTTAAATCCTGTTTTACTTCTCCAATTTGCAAATCAGAAACTGTATTTCTTCTTAATTGAATTTCTTGTAAAATATCACCGGGTATGTAGGACAAATGCTTGTAATTTGTATCTTCAAAATCATATAGATTATTTATGTTGAAATCTCCTCTGAAGTATATCACCACATCTTTTTTGCTCTTCGTTTCTTTAATATTTTCTATAAGCATTTTCAGAGCATATAGCTTACCAGAGTTGCTCAATAGTTGAGTTTTTACAAACTCCTTGAAAACCAATTGTCTGTTAGAATTCGGTAGTTTGCTCATTATCAAAACGTATGGATGTATTGAAACTGATTCCAGATTAATGGCCAACAAATCCATTGAATTTTTAATGTAGTCTGACATATCTTTAGAGTCGTTGTTGATTAGCTGTAAAATATCACTGTAATGAAGTTGTATGACCTTTTTGTACAGTTCCAGTTGCTCTTCCGAAAAATAACATGGTAGTTCGTATACTTTGACTGAATCCAAGCTATTGGTGTCGTTGGAAACGTGAGATTTCTTCGTTTTCAAGATACTGCTGCAGTCTTGATTTAGAATGTTGTGTAGGTTCATTTTTCTCGATATATCTGTTGATCTAGCTGGGTTGTTTTTTGCTAATTTTCTTATATTATTTAAAAGCTTGAATGATCATCTTAGAACGGGGCGAAAAATTTCACCTTCCTAGGGGATCCTTTCAAATTTTTAAAATCACCGTGTAGAGAAAAAATAACTAGGAGCTTAAGCAAAGGAAGCTGAAATATTTCAAAACACCAAAAGAAATAACACCAGAATAAGATGAGTGTAGAGGAAAAGGTTGATGTTGAGCTTTATGACAGACAGATCAGATTGTGGGGTATGTCGACGCAGAAGTTGATCTTGAAAAGTAATGTTTTAGTAGTGAATTTGAATGGATTAGGTACAGAAATCATGAAGAACTTATTGCTTTCAGGTATAGGAAACATTACAGTTTTAGATGACCATGATATCGATGTTGATGATGTAAATACTTATTATAACCAGTTTTTCATTTACAAATCTAACTTGGAAAAACTTGGTGGTAGAGTCAAAAGATTGGACATAGCAGAAGCTAATATGAGGGACATGAATCCTAGATGTAACCTAACAACATTGACAACAGATACCAATAAAAAGTTGCTTGACAAAAGTTTTTTGAACAAGTTTGATCTGGTTATTATCACTGAAATTTTGGATAACGACTTTTTATGCCAAATTAACGACCTCACACGTGAACTGAACCTACCAATATACATTGCCCAATCGTATGGATTATCCAGCATGGTTTTTGTTGATTACATAACCAGGTTCTCGTTGTCAGAAAAGTTATTGGATATTAAGAACGATGCTTCCCAAATTGAAAAAGAAAAGAACATTATTGCAAAAGGTGATTTCCCAGTGAAATTGACCAAAAATACAGAGCTTGCATCTAAAGAGTTGGTCAAAAACGAAGAAGACGGTAACATGAAGCTTATTTTGAAAACTTTGAATAAATTTATTCCATTCAGAGACTTGATTGATGGTTTGAATTCCGAAGATTGTCTTTCAACCCAATTCAATAACAGACAGTTAAGAAACTTAAAGCAAAATACCACTATACCATTTATTTTAAACTCATTGAATCCTAAGATCTTTTCGGCTGATGAATACTTTACTAAGTGTAAAGGAATTGAACTACCAGCTGTTGTTGCTGTTGTAGGTGCCGCTTTGGTACAAGACTTTATTAGTAGTTTGAACAAAACAAAGCTCATAAACAACTTGCTTTTGTTCGATGCCAAGAATGACGAAATGCCAGTTATAGAAATATAATTTGAAATTAATACTTATACTTCATAAAGTTATATATAAAAATCAAAGATTGGATCTCATAAGAAAACATTTTTTTTTTTTTGTTTTCTTTTAAAAGAGTATCCAAGTTTTATTGTTCATCATTAACAACAACAGATTGTAAGTGTTTCATGAAAGTTTGTAAAGAAACATCATCAGTCAAAACGATGTTACCAGCTGAGTAATCTTGGTCAGTGTAGGCAACAGAAGGATTCAACTTACTCATCAAGAATCTGGATTGGGAACCACCATATTCGGTATCAATGAATCTTGGTAATGGGAATCTATCAACTAATAGTTCAGCAGCTTCTAATTTAGGTTCTTCCAATAAGTTCTTGAAATCTTGGTAAGTTGGATCGTTTTGGTATCCAGCCTTTCTCCATTGAGCAACTTGTTCACCATGGTAAATCAAAATATAGAAGAAAGTATCTAACAACAAAATGGTGTTTGGCTTAACGGAGATGGAATCTAACAAGACTGGTTCAGGTTCAGTTTCCATTGAGTAAGAAGTCAAAGTAGGTTGTATCATGATCAATGAGTTGGTGCAATCTTCTCTGGTAAAGACGTGTCTGTAAAAGGCAGTTTCATCAGGAGAATTGTTGAAGACGGATAAGAATTGAGATCTTCTTAAGTAGAACAAAAATTGTGGATACAAAGAAAAGTTGCTGCTCAACTTAAATGATAAAGGATCACCCTTGGTGTAATCACTGTAAGATTGGCATAACTTAATTAAAGCTCTATCAATCCATCTAACAACATCTTGTTCGTCTTCTTTTTCAGCCTTGTGAACAGCTAATCTAGCCATCAATACAGCAGCAGCTTCTTGATCAAAAGACAAACCAATTTTTTGGGATCCATTTGGAACCATTTCATTAGCAACAGTAGTAACTCTAGTTCTCAAAGTACCAGAAGAGTGTTCATAGGTAGTGATAAATTGAGTGTAGGCCAATGGGTATTGTTGTTGTTGATTGATCATACCTTGGTCCATACCTGAAGGAGTGGTGTTAGACATTTCAAAGTAAATGGCATAATTGTGGTATGGAGAGATAGTTGACATCTTCCAAGAGGAAGTACCACCAATACCAATAGAGTTCAAGGAAACATTGGAAGCACCAACAGTTCCAGTCTTGTTGACTTCATCAGCAGATGCATGACCAATCAACCCTTGAATCTTCAAATCTGGAGAGGTCTTCACAGCTAATCTACCGTTGAAACCCATGGTCAAGTAACCTTCACCATCCTTAGAGAATAATCTTAAGAAGGATTGCTTGAAGATGGCAGTTGAGAAAGCATCAGTTAATAACAAAACACCACCAGTGCTGTCAGTTAATTGTTTCATTTCAGAAACACCAACTTGATCATAAGAACCACCAAATATGTCAACAGTGTGACTATTGTTAGAACATCTTGTAGCAATGCTGTTGTAGAATTTAACAGCCTTCTTGTAGTGTTTAGCATTGTCAGAATCAATATCGTGGTGAGATCTTAAAGGATCTTTTAATTCTGGTGATACAATTTGACCTGGATTCATGGTACCTGGACCAGAAGAAAACAAGATGATTCTACCAGAAGCATTCTTGTAACATTTTTCCATTAACAAGGAAGAAATGTTTAAAGCAGAAGAAGTAGCTCTTAAAGGTCTACAACCACCATTGATTGGCCAGTCAGCAACATTCAAGTTGTCCAAAATTTCAGTTAACTTGAATTCAACTTGTTCTAATGGTAAGAAAAATCTCTTCAAGGCTTCAGCATTGTTGGCAGCAGTAGAAGCATTAAGTTCCTTAACACCAGATAAAATTTCAGAAATTTGAGCCATTTCATATTCTCTGTCACCTCTGAAAACATTGATCTTTTCAATACCATTGCAGGACAAGTCATACAACATGACATTTCTATCATAGGTAATTAAACCAACCAATAAGTTTGGAGGTAATAAGGACAAGGAAGTGATTATGGACTCCTTCAAGGCTTCTAAGTTTTCAGCATCAGTGGTTAAATCAACAACAAATAAGAAAATAGGTGGAACAGAAACTTGCTTACCAACATGAACATATTCAATAGTGGTAGAGCTTAATTCTAATGGGATAGACTCTTGGCTGATAGCATGGTACTGGGTAGGTAAGTTGTTTCTATGGTTACATAGCTTACAAGACCAAGTTTTAGATGAAATATCAATGACTGAGTAAGGATTCAAAATAGCCTTACATTTTTGAGCTGCACAAACAACTGGGTTGTAGTTGGCAACTGGCATGTTTTCAATTTCTTTTAAAGGTGTGTATAAACACGATAAAGGAACAACGTTTCTTTCACATTCTTGTTTAGTTTGTGGGAAACAATTCCACGCAAAACGGATCCCGTTAATATCTTCGTTCAAATCAAAGTCCATTTTCTATATTTTATGTGTTTCTTTGGTATTTTTATACCTTTGTTTATTTTGTTCAAGTCCTATGTAAACAAATTCGCTTGCTGTCCAAAATGCCTGTTAGAACCCGCTCTACATAACAGTGCGGGGTGTTGTGGTCCCACGAAAATTTTTCCAAGCAAAAATTCACTCATTCGCTACACAGTCACAATATGTGTTAAAAAACAACAAGGCAGAAGCCAATACCTAAGAGTTAGCCCAAAGCACCATTATATACAACATAGACGAGATGGGAGGAGTGTATTTGAATGCGGTGTTTCTAATGGTGGTTGTTAGTACAAGATACCTTGCCATTCCGAAACTTCTCAGTGTTTTCAATGCTGAGCAGATGATGCTTCAGTACGTTGATGTGCTATTCAATACACCATTCATATCTTACAAAACACTAAAAGAATGCATACTATTCACCAAATACAAGAATGACGGGTCAAATCTAAATCAGATGCCTTTGTATGTCTTATTGTTTGCAAAAATCCCGGAATACCTTCATTTCTATGTATTTGCACTTGTAGATATTTTGACCCTAATGTATTTCATAAAATTAGCAGTTCCAACAAAGGTTGGTGCAAGTTTGAAGACGAAATTTTGGCTTTATCTGTTCAATCCATTGACTTTTTTGAATTTAGTAATGCAAACCCAATTTGTGTTCACTCAATTCTTCATAGTGGCAGCATTGTACTACTGTCAAAACTATAAGCTAAACACCAATAATGTTTATAAAGCTGCCACAGCTATTGCTATGAGTGCATACCTGGATGTCTACAATATAGGTTTGTCATTAATATGCTTGAATTTCTTTTTAGAAACTAAACTAAAACAAGCGTACATTATAGCATTTATTGCAACAATGTTTGTTTTATATGCTATTTCATACCAAATCAATCCATACTTTATAGAAAACGTCATATTTGCATGTGTTTTATTCAAAGAGCAATACCCAAATATTGGTCTATGGTGGTACTTCTTTATAGAGATGTTCCAAGAATACAGAAACTTTTTTAAGTTTGTTTTCAACGGCTATTGTTATATCTTTACTATTCCAATATACCTAAGATTCAAAAATTATCCTCTACAAGCAGCAGTGATATTGTTTACATGGATCACTATGTTCAAGCCGTATCCAAGCATTGGAGAACTGGGTTTGATTTTGACTGTCTTTGTATCATTGTTCGATATGAATATTGTTGATAACAAATTGATAATGTGGCTTTTGGTCATACACAGCTTGGTTTTGCTGCCTGTTTTTTATCATCTGTGGATAACTGTGGGTTCAGGTAATAGTAACTTCTTCTATGCTATGACTTTGGTGTACGTTGTTAGTATAGCTTTGATACTCTTGGGCATGATAAAGTCTGTATTGTATAAAGAGTACGTTGAAGTCAATGATTTGGAGAAAGAAGCCAAAGATGGTGATAAGCCTCAAAAGAAGCTGAACCTGGTATGCGTTTAATTCTCAAAATATCAATACTGAGTCCTTGTTACATAGCTCAATTCATATATACTACTCATGCTATTTAGCGGATATAAGAGTCTGTAAAAAACAGCTTATATTTGTCGTTGTCTTTTTTTGGTGGTTGTTTTTTTTTAAAATACTATTAACAAATATATGGTCAGATTCACTGTTAAGTGATTGCTAAAAACCGATAGATAACTTAACCCAATTGGAACCGTATATTGGATTATAAATACCAAATACGAAATATAAAATTTACTTGTTGGAAAAATAGAAATGGCAGGCAAGAAAGCTGTTAAAAAAGAAACTAAAAAAGCTGTTAAAAAGACAACTGTAAAGCTCCCGAACATACCAGCGAAAAAAGACTCTGGATTGGAAAATGGCACCAAATCTTCTAAGAATAATAAGAAAGTACCAGCTTTGAAACATAAATTGTTGACGGAAAACGATCCATCTACAGCTGATCACGAGTCAAAAGATGAATCCCCATCTCAACAGGATTTCTTATTGCCGACAAATTATTTAGTGTCTTTGTATGGAAAACCCATAGAAGTGCATTTGAAATTCAATGATGCTGTTTATAAAGGCATATTGTTGTCCATAGATGAATACTTTAATTTAAGACTTGAAAATACAGTAGAGTTTATCAAAGAGAAGGAAACAGGCAAGATAGGAGACTGTTTTATCAGATGTAATACTGTATTGATGATAAGTCATAAGTAGTTACATGTGTAGATAGAAATTAGCTATTTATGTATAAACATCAGCTATGCATGCATATGAAACAACTATGTATGCATAAAAATCAGCTATATATCCATACAAATCAGCTATATATGCATAAAAATTAGCTACGTATATATAAAAATCAGCTACGTATATATAAAAATCACTTATGTATGCATAAAAATCACTTACATATCCATACAAATCAATTACATATTCATACAAGTACTCATAAAGTAAGCGTATACATGGTAATCTATACTCGTCGTAGTCTCTGTTCGGCTTTAAGCCCTTTTCTGTTGGGCCCTTCCCTATGGAACAAGGATCTCAGTTTGAAGGGTGGAAAGGGGGTTCTTTTTTTTTTTTTTGCTTAGACCCCCTGTAAAGCTTTTAGCCCCCGGACAGGGAACCGTCGTTGTTGTTGTTTTTTTAGTGAACACGTATTCTTGTTCATGAATCTTAAAGACAGTAATGAAACAACCTGCAAACATAATAATACTGCGAGTAGTTCGTATATACAAATAGTAGAATTAAACAAAATAAAAATGGCTATTGAAAACTCCATTGTCGTTCCAGCTTACCACGAAAAACTTAACATCAAACCATTAACCGAAAGATTATTCAAAGCTTTGGGAGAAGAAGGATCAGCTAAGACAGAATTAATCTTTGTTGACGATAACTCAAAAGACGGATCAGTTGAAGAAGTTGAAGCTTTGCAAAAGAGAGGTTACAATGTCAAGATCATTGTTAGAACCACTGAAAGAGGATTATCTTCAGCTGTTCTAAAAGGTTTCTACGAATCTAAGGGTGAATACTTAGTCTGTATGGATGCTGACTTACAACATCCTCCAGAATATGTTCCGGAATTATTAGCCAGATTAAGATTACATCCATTTGTTATCGGTACCAGATATGCGGCTGGTGTTGAAATGGATAAGGATTGGCCTTTGTACAGAAGAGTTATTTCTAGTGGTGCTAGATTGATGGCTAAGCCATTGACATTAGCTTCTGACCCAATGTCCGGATTTTTCGGTGTTCAAAAGAAAGAGTTAGCCAAAGCCTCCGAAGGTTCCATCAACGCCAAGGGATTCAAAATTGCTTTAGATCTATTAGTCAAGTTACCTTTCGATGATGCTTTGATTGGTGAACAACCATTTAGTTTTGGTGTTAGAACTGAAGGTGAAAGTAAGTTGAGTAGTAAAGTTATGATTTTATACATTGCTCAATTGAAGGAATTATACATCTACAAATTCGGTGCTGAAAATATCATTTCTTTAATTGCTATCTGGGCTATTTTATTATTGATTATTTTTTACCGTTTATTCTTTTAAAGTGAATATATAAATCCAATCAATTTTCAATAAATAACAAATATATAATAAGAAATAATCCTTTTCAAATATTGCAAATTTTTAACTTTACATATTATTTTTAGTATTGATTTAATCACATCATGATTTTAAATGTAAACAACATAAATCAAAAAAATATATTTCACTTTTTAAAAAATCACGTGTAAATATTTAACAAATAAAAAAAAATAACTACAATTAAATTGTAATTATTTTTTTAATTGCCATGACCAGAAATCGAATCTGGGTCGCCTCGGCCACAACGAAGAGTACTAACCACTATACTATCATGGCAAATTTTGATGTCTGTAAAAATTTGTGGTTCGATAAGTGTTTCCAGTTGTGCCAAATTTAATTAATACATGCAAATGTATAAATGGCGGTTATAGTTGTTTAAATGATGGATTTTGTTGCATGACGTATTTATATGTTTAGTCAAGAAAAGAATGAAATGGTTGGTTAATTTTGTTTTTATTTTGATAACTCAAGTTAAATAAGATAGCTCTTTGTTGATCAGTACCCTTAATGTCACAATGTTTTTGTTCCTTAAAGAAGATATGGACTGTTGCATTCATTTCCAAAGTTAAGTACAGTTAAAAATGGTAAAAATTTCTATCAACCATTTGTCATTTTTTTTAGAAAAAATCTTAGTAGATAAATCAATATTTCAGTTTCATTTTTTTTTTTTATAATTAACCACAGTTACAATGAACCAATGGGTTGATTGGATCCAAATGGTAGTCAGTTACAACGAATTCAAATACATTCAAAAAAAAATTACCCCTTTATTCAAAATAAATACGTTTGTATAGGACTAGCTTATTTTATCAAACCAAAAATTTTATATGTTTGATACTACTCAAATAATAATCAATAAAATAAAAACTTAAGGTGAAACTAAGAGTTTTCTTAGTAACAAGAGCTTCTAAAGACATCAGTAGAAAATTTCTTGTATTAAAATTGTTTTAACCTTGCTAAAGTCCGCTGACAACACGTGACAGAAAAAATAAAAAAATGCAAAAAAAATAATTACAGATGCCATGACCAGAAATCGAATCTGGGTCGCCTCGGCCACAACGAAGAGTACTAAC
>ERZ794936.556-NODE-556-length-16915-cov-8.011566_pt1 | contig 16915 bp, 11 predicted proteins | sample MGYA00511083_ERZ794936 | MGnify/ENA primary metagenome ERZ794936 (study PRJEB30137, sample SAMN04331409) | food metagenome | isolation source: Y2 must sample point D1 replicate A | place: Australia: South Australia | collected 2014 ... | reverse complement strand
TAAATATATATATATTTAAACAAACTTTTTAATTTTAAAATTGTTTTTACTTAATCTAAACAATTCTTTATAAATGTTTATGAATAATATTGGTCACCTTTAATATACTTCTTCAAGAAAAAATTTTGTTTTTTTTTTCTGAGTAATTTTGAGACTGCTTTATCTGCGTTTATGATTCGACTTATAGATAAATATACACAAATTTAGTATTGATAATCTGTTTATTCCATTTACCCATTTTTTTTAAACAAGATTTGTATATAGCACTACGTTTTTGTGTTATTCTTTTTTTCTGTTTTTAAATGATTTAAATTGCCTTTTTTGATTAAATCTGATCAATTTCCCTTTTTGGTCCATTTGAACAGAAACGGATATCGGAAATAATATGGAAATAGCCGCATATTTGGCGCTACCAAATGTTTAATAAAAATTACTTTTTTTTTTTTAATTCCTTGTTAGAAATGTCACGTTGGTTTCCCAATTAGGAAATACGATTGTGCACCAAAATTTCAACTTTGCTTTTTTTCTTTTTTCTTCTTTTTTTAAAAAATTGTTCATTGATATTAAACTATTTCAGATGATACAACAGAGGGAGAAGGGATAACCCAAACAACGACAAATTTTATACATTACCTAGAAATATGGCCAAAAAAGCTATTGATTCACGTATTCCAGCGTTGATAAGAAACAATGTTCAAACCAAGGAAAGAAGTATATTCTTTGTTGTCGGTGATAAAGCCAGAAATCAACTACCTAACTTGCACTATTTGATGATGGGTGCCGATTTAAAGATGAACAAGAGTGTTTTATGGGCTTATAAGAAAAAATTATTAGGTTTCACATCTCACAAAAAGAAAAGAGAAACTAAAATCAAAAAAGATATCAAAAGAGGTGTCAGAGATGTAAATGATCAAGATCCATTTGAAGCCTTCGTTTCCAATCAAAATATAAGATATGTTTACTACAAAGAAACTGAAAATATTTTGGGTAACACTTACGGTATGTGTATATTGCAAGATTTTGAAGGTTTAACTCCAAATTTGTTAGCCAGAACAATAGAAACAGTTGAAGGTGGTGGTATTATTGTTATTTTATTAAAGTCTATGACCTCTTTGAAGCAATTATACACAATGTCTATGGATGTGCATGCCAGATACAGAACAGAAGCTCACGATGATGTTGTTGCCAGATTCAATGAAAGATTTTTGTTATCATTAGCCAGTAATCCTAACTGTTTAGTTATTGATGATGAGTTAAATGTTTTACCAATTTCCGGTGGTAGAAACATCAAAGCTTTACCTCCAAAAGATTCCAAAGAATTGACTCCAAAACAACAAGAATTGAAAGATTTGAAAGAATCTTTAGAAGAAGTTCAACCTGCTGGATCTTTAGTTGGGTTATCAAAAACTATAAACCAAGCACAAGCTATCTTAACTTTTATTGATGTGATTTCTGAAAAGACTTTAAATACCACTGTTGCTTTAACAGCTGGTAGAGGTAGAGGTAAATCTGCTGCTTTGGGTATTGCTATTTCAGCCGCAATCTCTCACGGTTACTCTAATATCTTTGTTACATCCCCATCTCCAGAAAATTTAAAAACCTTATTTGAATTTATTTTCAAAGGTTTTGATGCTTTAGGATACCAAGAGCACATTGATTATGATATAATCCAATCTACCAATCCTGATTTCAACAAATCTATTGTTAGAGTTGATATCAAGAGAACTGAACATAGACAAACAATTCAATATATTTTGCCTCAAGATAACCATGTTTTAGGTCAAGCTGAGTTATTAGTCATTGATGAAGCCGCTGCTATTCCTTTACCAATAGTCAAAAGCTTAATGGGTCCTTACTTAATTTTCATGGCTTCTACCATTAATGGTTATGAAGGTACTGGTAGATCTTTATCCTTGAAGCTTATCCAACAATTAAGAGAAAAGAGTGCTGCTTTAGATACAAAAGATGCTGAAACCACTGTTGTTTCAAGAGACAACAAAGCCATTGATGCTGCTTTAACTGGAAGATCATTGAGAGAAGTATCTTTGAATGAACCTATTAGATATGCACCAGGAGATCCAGTTGAAAAGTGGTTGAACAAATTGCTATGTTTGGACGTCCAATTGATGAAGAATCCAAGATTTGCTGAAAAGGGAACTCCTCATCCTAATGATTGTGAACTGTTTATGGTTAATAGAGATACTTTGTTCTCATACCATCCAGTTTCAGAATTATTCTTACAAAAAATGATGGCATTATACGTTGCTTCTCATTACAAAAACTCTCCAAATGATTTGCAATTAATGAGTGACGCTCCAGCCCATCAATTATTTGTTTTATTACCACCTATTGATCCTAAAGATGGTGCTAGAGTTCCAGATCCATTATGTGTTATTCAAGTTGCTTTAGAAGGTGAAATTTCTAAACAATCTGTCAAGAATTCATTGAGTAGAGGTATTAGAGCTGGAGGTGATTTAATTCCATGGTTAGTATCACAACAATTCCAAGATGACGATTTTGCCGGTTTAAGTGGTGCAAGAATTGTCAGAATTGCTACAAATCCGGACTATGCTTCTATGGGTTATGGTTCTAAAGCCATTGAATTATTAAACGACTACTTTGAAGGTAAGTTTACTGATTTAAATGAAAGTGATAAGGTCAAAGATTTCTCCATTAAGAGAGTTTCTGATGAAGAATTAGGTAAAAAGGGTGACTTGAGAAAAGATGAGGTTAAGTTAAGAGATGCTAAGTCATTACCACCACTTTTATTGAAACTTCATGAACAACCTCCGCATAATTTGCATTACTTAGGTGTTTCATACGGTTTGACCAACTCTTTACATAAATTCTGGAAGAGAAATCAATTTGTTCCAGTTTATTTGAGACAAACTGCTAATGACTTAACAGGTGAACACACCTGTGTTATGTTGAAGGTCTTAGAAGGCAGAGATGCTAAATGGTTGTCCGAATATGCGAAGGATTTCCATAAAAGATTTTTATCTTTGTTAGGTTATGATTTCAGTAAGTTTACTGCTATGCAAGCTTTAAATGTTATAGAAAGTGTTAAAAAGGGTGAAGAATTGAGTCAAAGTAGTTCTACAAGAATAATGACTAAACAAGAACTAGATCTATTCTTTACTCCATTTGATTTGAAGAGATTAGAAAGTTATTCTAACAATTTGTTGGATTACCACGTCATTGTTGATTTATTACCTCCATTATCATCTATTTACTTCAGTGGAAGAATGGGTGATGAGGTTTTATTATCTGCCATACAAAGTTGCATTTTGTTAGCTATTGGTTTACAACATAAATCCATTGACAACATTGTCAAAGAATTAAACTTACCATCCAACCAAGTTATTGCTATGTTTGCCAAAATAATGAGAAAGTTCTCTCAATTATTCAAAAAGATTGTCAGTGAAAACATTGCTAGAGAAATGCCACTAATAGAAACTGATGAAATCAAAGAAATGAACGGTGAAGAGATTGAAGCTGAACGTGATGTTGCTGCTGTTATGGATAAATTAGATGAAGAAATGGATGAAGCTGGTAATGAATACGAAGAAGAATTGAAGGCTAGAAAAAGAGAGTTGATTAACTCATTAAACTTGAATAAATATGCTATTAACGACAACAACGAAGAATGGGAAGAAAAGAAGGAAGCTTTAAACAGCATTGCTAAGAACGGTAAAGGTGGTGTAATTGCTATGAAAGGTGACAAGAAAAGAGGCATTGAAACCGCTGATTCTGTTTATAATGAAGAAATGAAAGCCTTCAGTAAGAGCAATAAAAAAGCTAAAAGATCTAAGAAATAACCGGACTTCTATAACTGTATATACTACTTGTATTGATTAAACCTTTATTATTGACGTATTCTCTCGTTATATCCGTTTCTTTAAATTTCATAAAAATCTAGCGAAAATTTTTTATCCCATTCGCTTTGATCAACGATGTTGAAATTTCGGCTTGGGGGAAGAAAATTTTTTTCGCTGTGTTTAATACTTAATATTACAACGAATACACACTGATTTAATGGTAGAAAGCAGTCGGAAAAACCCCATATAAGTAGTACCGTTAGATTACTTGACATAAAACAACAGAATTAAAATGAGTGCCGAACCTATAGTTGATGAACAAATCGCAACAGAAATTGTTGAAGAAACTTTATCTAGCATTGCCAACGATGCTGAAAAGCAAGCTGAAGAATTAGAACAAGAATTAATCAAAGCTGAAACCCAATATGAAGAAGAAAGTGAAAGTGATGAAGAATTAGACGATGATCTATATGACATTTATAACGAAACTTTATTAGACAGAATTAATGCTATCAAATATATCCTTGCTCCAGAAACCAGAGAATCTATCTTCAAGAAGGTAGAAACTGTCAAGTCTGCCACCAGCACATTATTCAACAAGTCCGGTAACTTCTTGTGGGGATTATCCACCACTGCATTATTATTCGGTGTTCCATTAGCTTTAACCATCTTAGCTGAACAACAACTAATAGAATTAGAAAAACAATTCACTTTACAAGGTGAACAAAATAATGATTTATTAACCGCTTTACCAGATGAACAAAACCAACCTGATGCTAAATAAGATTATTGATGATAGACACACAATTTTATTGATTTGAGCTTCTTGTACATACTAATGATTAGATTTTATTTAAGAAAATGAAAATAAAAAAAACCCTAAAATAGTTGAAAATTAAACAAAATCACCAATACATTTTGGATTTATATAACATACAGTTTTAAATAAAAATTAAAAAAAAAAAAAATAAAAATAAATAACAATAAGATTTGGATTTATTTACTTTCTTTGAATATCAATATATATTTTTAGTTTGATTTGATTGGCTTTGGATGTTTAATTGTTAATACCCAAATGTCTAAATAATTGGTAAACTCATAAATGATTTCGTTAAGGAATGAACCATGGATACCAATAGAAATACCTAATTGTAGTAAAGAGATGTATGTGACCATAGAGTCTGAATCATTATTGAACACGTATTTAGAAATAAGGAAAATAACATAACTCAATAATGGCAACAAAGTAGGCAAGTTGATCAATGGGAAGTCTTGGATAGTTAGGTGAGCAACAATAATTCTACCAACCATAAAAGCAAATACTAAACCATTTGATAAGATGCAAATCAAGTTGATAAATCTAGATTCTAATAAGGATACTGCAAAGACAATACTGAAAAATGCAAAGTAAGGAAGCAGTTGTTTATTGGATTCAGCAATTTTAGTTGATGCTTCAAACTTACTGCTGCTATTGTTTTTGTAGTAAACAGCAACATTTTTTTGAGCATAAATAATATTGAATACTAAAGCAATACCACAAACAGCAAACATCACATGGAAAGATTCAATGGTATATTTATCATTAAGTTTTAAGATAGGCAGCTTCCAAACTACATCAGGACCAAAAATACCAGTTAAAATGAAACCACCAATAATCATCAAAATACCTTCAACTGGACCTGAAAATTCGCTTAAAAATAATTTGTGAGTGTGATATTCTTCCCATGTAGATAAATAAAAGTTTAATAAAACAACAAATTGCATAAAGACAGTACAGTATGAGAATCCAAGCATAGTAACTGAGGTAAAGACCATTAATGAAACTGTTGTGTTCAATGAATCTATGCAATGGTCAAATAATTCACCCAAAGGTCCAGATTGGCCTGTTCTTCTGGCTTGTAAACCATCACAAGCATCAAAGGTTTGGTATAAAAACAAACCTAGTGCATAAGTGAAATAACACCAATTAGGATGAACAGAAAGGAAATCAGGAGAAACTATCAAACAGGTAATTATGTTTATTAAAATAAATCCAAATCCAGACAAGGTGATCACATTTGGAGCTAACCAATGAGGAAAAATGTTAACAAACTTATTCCAAAATGGCTTCAAAATCTTTTGAGAAATTAAGGATCTATCTTCAGATTGATACTTGTATTTGCTTAAATTAGCAACTTTTTTAGATGGCACATAGAACCCCATGATATTAGCTTTTAGGTTTATGGTATATAATTTTGTTGCCTAAATATGGTTGAAAATTTAAAGGTTGTGAAAAATAGCTATGAAAATAGTTTTAGGGGTGATTTTTTCATCATCTTCGATCATCGTGCAATTTCATTCCATTTCTTTTGGTAGCGGAATAAGAAGTGATAAACCCGAATAGGAGACAAGATCACCAAGCGATATTGAACACAAATTGATTAAAGAATATATAGTTATATCTACTTACAAGTACTCAACATCTTTCTAATGACATTCAGTAGTTGGTCGTTTTCACAAGCAGCAGCAACTCTTTCTTTATCATTCAGTTGCTTGTTCACTTGATTTTCAGATTGATGGGTACCGGCTTTCAAGATAATTGTTGGTCTGTACTTAGGATGCAAGGCTCTGTCTAATCTTACTCTTATACCCAAACCTATAAGCGTGGCCAAAGAGCAATGGGTTATAGTAGGGGTGATTTGAATAACCAAATCCTTCATTTTAGTATCTTGTGAGTCGGGTTCATCTGATATCTTGATGTCGTCTAGTTTGACTATACTCAACTGCCCTAAAGACATTGGATGTTCTGGATCGGAAATATGAGCAATAAGATCATATATTTCTTGGGGATCTATCTTCTGTCTCTCTTCTGTTTCATCTTCCATATCGACATCCATATCCAAATCAATGGATGCTTGTCTTTTGTTTTGAAATTCATCCTGTAAGGTTATCAAACTGTTCATTGAATTGATATCTTCTAAAATTGAACTTGCTGTGTTGTCATTTTCTGCATCTTGTAGTATATATGACAATCTCTTGGATGTGAATAGTGAACATAAATCAGTACTTTCATTTTCTAGCTTTTTAGAATGGAATATATCATATTGTTCAGATTCGTCATCCAGAATTCTGGTTGGTAATTGTGCTTCATCCAAAACGTTTGGGTTCTCATTAATAAAGTCAGACATGGTATAGGTAAGTTTTTTTTTTCTTTAGCTTTTGGTTGTTTTCACAGGTATCTTAACGTTAAATACCGCTATTTGTCTATATATGGCGAATATATATACATTTTTTTTACATTAGCTTAACTAGATGGTTTTTGCTGTCTGTGCGTGACTAACATTTCGGGCCTAATAGGATCATCGGATATAAAGAAGTCCGCACGTGAAAAATATACGTGTTTATTTTTTTTAAATACTACGACATATGAATCTTTATCAAAGGAGTTTGCTTGCTGAAAAGATACTAGAAATCATAATATACCATTAGGCAATATGTTGTTAGTCGGATGTTCAGGATGTTCCTCTTCAGGAAAAACTACGATAGTAAAGATATTTAATACAATAATTCAAGAAAAAGATAAAGAATATAATACGAACTTTAGTGAAAACTTAGTCGTTTTACATGAAGATGATTTCTTCAAAACAGATGCGGATATACCTATAGACCCAATCAAAAATATTCAAAACTGGGATTGTCCAGAGGCTTTGAATATAGATTTGTTCAAAAAAGAGCTGTCAAGTATACGGAATAGCAAGTCAGAAAATTTGAATTTGATAAGCGACAGTCTGATACATAATGACAATGTTGAATCTTTGGATAAGTTTCATTTCCAGGATGACTTTAAAGACAAGCTGTTCAAGGAGTTTAAAAAAATGGTTGAGAATTATCAACAAAAGAATAATACCAGAAAATTCTACATTTTTTTGATTGATGGATTTATGATGTTCCATGATGATAGCATCCTTGACTTATTGGATGTCAAGCTATTCTTCAGAGCTCCTTATGAAACTTTGAAAAGTAGAAGAGAGAAAAGAAGTTATACAACTTTGGAAGGAAGTTGGGTGGATCCGCCTGGTTATTTTGATGATTTCGTTTACAAGTTTTATAAACTAAATCATAAACATTTGTTTGAAAATGAAGATGTTGAACATGGAAAAATAGCTCAAGAATATCAAGGTGATATTGTTTTGTATGAAAACGGCGATAAAGATGTCAAATTGGAAGACATCCTTACAAACATGCTCAACCAAATTTCATCAAAGCTCTAGTCTCTATATAATTTCATTATTATTATTTTTTTTATATAGTTTGATTACTCATAGGTAGGCATATATTTGGTTTCCTTGTTTACTAGTTGTAATGTCATCTTTTAGTTTTTTGTCATTTTTTTTTTTGGACAGTTAAAAACATATGTTCAACTATCTCAATTAGAATAAGTAGATATTCACTATATGAAGGAATCACCACTGAGAATAGAGTTGGTTATCTTAATCTTTCTTGTAATATAAGGCTTATAGTCTTTTTTGCTTTGGTTTAATCATTAAGGTAAGAAAAAAAAAATAGTAAGCCCCATTTCTATACATTTCAAATAAACGTGTGCAAATCGTACAAATAGTTAACTTTGAAGATTTTGTCACAAGTGATATATATTGGGTTAAAACACCAATCTGAACAATGAATTATTTGTTTGAGTTGATGGTGAAAGCCACCGAAAAAACAGTGAAGAAAATAGCTTATATCCCCATGAATACTAATCAAGATGAATACATTATTAATACTGGGGGATCTGATGTCGAAGAGGTAGGTTTAAACAATGATTGTGAAGGCTTTGTTGGAAATAGATTATTGGATAAAGTTGAGAATGATCAGAAACATATTAAGCTTGATCTTTCCTTTATAACTTCTAATATTATAGTTTGTTCATATCCAATTTGCTTTAGTAAACAAAATGTTCTTAATAATAAATTCCTGATATACAAGAAGTTCTACAGAAACAGTTTAACAGATTTAGTGGAGTATTTGGATGAAAAAGTTGGCAGAAACCATTGGAAGATTTTTAATGCAAAAGCAGAATTTAATCACTATGAAGACTATTCAGATGATGATTTGTTTAGATTATTAAATAAGAGTTATGACAATTTACATAACGAATCTTCTACTACAGAATTATTAAGTATGATTCTATCTGGTGATGTTACAGACTCTTTGACATCAAAAAATATAAAAGAAGTTGATACAAATAGAAATGATGAAGACATAAATCATGATAATTTACCTTTGAACAGATGCGGATGGTTGGATCATTGTCCACCTCCTCTATCTCACTTCATTGATATCATTGAATTATTGGATAAGTTTATAATGGAAGATTCCAATAATGCTGCTGTTATCCATTGTAAAATGGGAAAAGGAAGATCAGGATGTTTAGTAGTTGGATATTTGTTAAAACATCACCATATGACTTTACAAAGTGCATTAGATGTTTTTAAAACCACCAGATTTAATTACGGTTTGATTACTGGAGTTACAATCAAGTCGCAATTAAGGTACTTAAAATATTACTATCATTTAATAGAAAATAAAATGCCATATGCTGGAAATGCAACAAAAGAATACTTTATCAAAAGCATTGCAATTAATAAACCTGGTCCAAGTACTTTTCAATGGTTAAGCGACATTGTCAAAGATAGTGAATCCAGTCATTACTACGAAGTAAAATTAGAAACTTATGGGCTTGATATGAAAAATTTAGTTTTAATTGATAAATTTGTCATCAAAAATACAATTAATGATAATCACTTTGCTTTGTTTAAACCATCAATATTGGTGAAAAATGAAGACATCAGAATTACAATATCCTTAAAGTTTGATGACACTTCAAATCTAAGCACGATGGGTACTAGGCTTCTAGAAAAAAGCTTTGATTTATCTGCAATCTACTGGATTAATTTGAAAGCAGAGAGCATTATAAATAAAACCAAACATGTGAAACTTGTAATGCCTTTTCAAGAATGCGACAATTTAAGTGATAGAGTAGGATTGCTAAATCAAAGTGTGAATTTAATACAACTATTCAAATCGTTTGAAATTGAATACACATGCTGAGTTTTCAGAATATTTTGAAGAAAAAAAATAAAATACTCCTGTTTTTGCTCTTTAATTAATTCATATTGATTTTATAAACTTCAAATAAATTGACGTTGTTCACTTGTTAAATAAGTTACTTGTTTTCTTTAAAAAGTAGTTTTATATACAAAACTTGTATCATCTTTAAAGAGTTTCTCTCAGCACTTATGTTTTCGGTCATAATTTTTAAAGTTACAATGACGTTTTTATATAGCAGTTTAAACTATCAAGCTAACACTCATATCCTATAAAGCTGCTTCTCTTAAAAAGCATTTCTTATATAAACTATAGCTTATTACTTATATTAGGATTATTCACTTTAAAAATTATTTGCGGATATAAGATGCCGCTTAGAAAACCTAAAATATCGTTTTTATCCACACTAACAACAACTTAATAAATGCTTTATCGTAGAAACATTATAGAGTTTGCAGCCCAATAAAACCCAAACCAAAAGAAATACAATCGATAAATATAAAATACTACCATTTAAAAAGGATTAAGGTATTCAACGGATATATACATTGCCAAAAATACAAAAAGTAAATAAATAAAACAAGCATTATAATGAGCAAAGATACCGAAAGAAATACCAATAACGTTCCTGTAAGACGAAGACCAGTCAACATACCATTAGTTGAAAAGATAAACAAACACCATGATGAAGATTTTTTATATATGAATGAAGACCAGGACTATAATCCTCATAGCAACTCCGGAAATGTGCTTTTAAGTCATGATAATATAAGTAAAACCCCTGATGAACATGATCTGATGATAGAACTAGATAAGTTATTTGCAAAAAATGGCATAAATGAAGAAATCAACTGTTCTCCAACAACATCAGATTCTTCTAGTAAATCACAATCACAAGGCTCTATACCAAGAAAGAACTCTTTGAAAACATTGAGGAGATCTCCAAGTTTAAATAAGTTTTCCAGTCATAATCCAAACTTTAAAGAATTACAGCCAAAATCGTCTAATGAAACATTGACACTTGATGAAGACGGCCACGACTCTAGTTTTGAAGATATTTGCTCATCAGATCAATATATGAATGTAGATGAAGTAGACACAATGCCTTTGAGTTTGTCACCAAAAATGCCATACAGTCCTAAACATCAGCAGCAATTAGATGACATCAATGAGGATTATGAAGAGTTGATTAATATCGAAGAAGACGATGATTTACCCTTTCCTAACATAGAAAAAGAAATCGATTTTAGTTATGATGACCAGCATGATTACAACATTCCAGTTGAAAATAAACGCTTAAAAATAGAATTAGATAAAAAGGCCAAGAGCTTGGATGATCTTTATGGAGATGACCAAGTTTTTGGCAATCCATATGAAAGTGATACCATGAAGTCTATTTCAAAAGCAAGCTTAGATTGGGAATACAAAGAGTATCAGCAGCTGATATTAGAAATTGAGCACTGGTTTTGTTTGACTTTGGGATTAGATTCTAAAATTATGGAAAATAGTATAAACAACAATCCTTTGTTCAATGATATGATATGGTATGTTAAGGAATTAAAGGATTTGACAAAGTTAACAAATTTTGAGGATTTAAACGAATTAAGCTTCAATGATTTAGAAGTATGCCAAAGATTATTGCATTATACATTAGGAAACTTTACTAGAACAGCTGTTAAAAGTGGATCTGTTGATGATTTGCAACATTTTATGAATGATGAATACCAACAATTCAAGTTTTTAGAAAAAAGGATCATTATTAATGGTACGACTGTTTTAAAAGATAGAAATTTATTAAACAAAATTTTGTGTATGTTAAAGCAGCATATGACTTTGGTGAAACTAGAAAATGATAGTAATATTACAATCTATAATACTTTATTGAAGTTATCTTCATCAATTGTGTACATAATAATATGTGTATCTCTACAAGACATGACAAATGAATACATTGATATGTTCAGAGAATTGATTGATAATTTAGATTTAATGACTTTTATAACTGATTATATTGAAAGTTGGAGGTTTACATATAAACCATCAATGAATATGAGATTGATACTATTATTATTCAATAAGTTAGTAATATTTCAATTTGGAACTTCTGCAGAGTTAAAAGAAATACAATCTCAACTTGATGGAGAACTTTCAGCTGGATCCACTCAAACTTGTAATTCGTTTGATGTATCTCAATATGAGTCAATAAGACAAGATTTAATAACAAGGTACCCTGAGCTGTCTTCTGAAATTGAAATTATTGATGAATACAAGTACGATATGAGTTATTCGTCTGTTCAATTTATTAATGTTCCAAGACCAAAAAAAGATATGTTATCTAATATGATAGCAAATGGGAAAAATGTTGGGTCATTATTCAACAACAATGTACCTAATTTACAACTTATAGGTTCGATGGCTTCTCAAAGTGAGTCTTACTCTGTAAATAAAAGGATGTCAAATAGTACAAACATAAGTATTCCTATGATACAACCAACTAGAGATAGTGTAAAAATAACCGGAGCTTTAAAAGAAAAAATTGAATTGTTAAAAGATAGTTTAAAGAATAGAGACATTAAAAGCATGCAAATTGCTTATTGGAAAATAAGATATTACTACTATGAACTTGGAATTGAAAACGAAGAAATTGAAATCAGTACTAAAAATAAAAAGATTGAAAAAAACAAAATAGATTTTGATGAAGGCATTGTAAATCAGCACTATGAAAGAATTCATCAATATTACATATTGAATTATCATAAATTGGGGTCTTTGTCAATGATCATTTTAAAGTTATTGGAGAATTTGTCTGCATTTGAGGATTCCTTGACTAATATTTTACGTAGTAGTATCATAGAAATTTTGATGAATTTGTTAAAAAGATTTTCACAGCAAAGTGCTTTGAAGGGAGAGTATTTGAAAACCATAATTTTTGACTATCGAGGTATTGAAATCTTTTGTAATATGCTAAAAAATGAAAATGTTGACAGATACATGACTTTGTTTTATCATAGTGAAAAATGGATTTTTTGGAATTATTTAAAAGAATACTGTCATGAATACAAGGATCAAAATGATATCGTTTTGCCATTGAATATAGAATCCTGCTATGATGATATTGATCAAGATTATGACAGCAGATACTTGAATATGGAATATGGTCTGTTGTATTGTTTGCAAACAGTTATAGATGGGCGTACTCAAAGATTAAAGTTTTTGCCATTAAATATTGGAACACTATTCAAAGCTCAATATAAAATATACAACTTGTGTATTTACAAACCATTGTTGGAATTGATAAGACAATTAACCCCATTTAAGAGTAAAAAATGGAGAGCTGAACATATGGAATTGATCACTGGTGTTTATATGCACTTGAAATTACCTTTAATTGAAAATGACTGGGTTACAGGAAAAGATACAAATGGTGAAATCTTGGATGCAGTTAATATTGAATTAGGCATAAGAAGCTTGATCAAGTTTTACAACACAATGATTAAGAAAAAAGATGAAATATGTTATTAAAATTTTTAAGAAATATATATGTATTAAACTACAATTGGAACCAAGGCTCTTCTGACAAATGATTTAACATTCATTGCTTTAGATTCATGAAGAGCTGTCAATTTAATTTGTAATTGCTCACGTTGCTCTTCAAAGAATTCTTCTTTAGTTTCCGTTGCTTCTAGTTCTTGCTTTGTTTTAGTTATTTCAGTGTCTATAATAGTTCTGATTTTATATTCTCTAGTAAAGAAAGCTAGTAATAGTGCAAATATGTATAAAGATCCAGAGAAAAATTGGGAATGTTTGTAAGGGTTTGTAACGTTAGGGCCACTTATAGTTAATATTTGAACGAAATATTCGGCAAATAGCAAGAAAATAGCATATGTAGAATTGACGTAAGCCCAATACTTCATAAACATATTGTCTTCAGGAGGGAAATTTTGACAAACATCAGCGATCAATACAGTATTGAAAACATTTGCGACACCACAGGACATACCCATCAATACTGCAAAGCCAACGATATGGGCATATGATTTTGTGAAGTTTAACCAATAAACCCATATAAATATGGCACACAAAAAGGTAAATATGATTGTAATATTAGCTCTACCAAATTTATCACCTAATCTACCCATAGTAGGTCTACCGACGATTTGCCCAATGTTTAAAAATACAGTAATTAAGTTACCGTTGATTCTACTAACATTTGGAACCATGAATTTTGTATAATTTGTCAATGAAAAGATAAAGATCAAATAACCCATTAAGGCTACATTAAACCATATAGCAATCAAATTAGCAATGTAACTCTTGAATATTTCAACGGAATAATATTTTTTAAACTGGTTGGCAAATTCTTTAAAAAAATTCCAGCCACGTAAGTTTCTCTTAACAAAGTACTTATCTTCGTAGCACAAAGTCAATACAACAGTACTGATAGATAATATGACCACTTGAATTATAGCCAAAGACATTAAAAATTGATCTATTTTTAAAAAAGTACCCAAAAGACTGGCAACAACTGCACCTAAACCGGTACCCATAAGAATGAAACTCAAAGCTAGTGCTCTGTTTTTAACAAAAATTTTAGGTATAAGAGTGGTGGCAGGTACATAAGAAAATGATATACCAACACCAACAAAAAAGGCCCATGTGTAAAGATAGTTAATAGTTTTAGTTTTGTATCCAACCATGAACCCCATGAACATTAATACATTACCTATAGTGATGACCGCTTGATACCCCAGCAATTCTTGAAATATCGCAGCTATTGGAGATAAAAATTGGCCTAAGAAAAGGCTGGATTCCTGAAATCAATGAGATTTGTGTTTTGGTAATTTTGAAACTATCTTTACTGTCTAGATAATGACTTAAAATGATACCTGTTGAAGCATTGAACCCCCAACTGACAAAGAAGATAAAAAAAGTACACAATAAAACACCGCAGTTCTTCAAAGTGAATTCATTTTCAACAATTTCAACATCTTCTTCAATTGGATCTGGATGTTCTGTTTGTGTTGTGATTTGTCTTGAAATAGGCTGTTGTCTTAATTCAGTTAATACTTTTGTAATAGTTTCTTGTCTATTCAAATTATTGTGGTAATAATCTGTGCCCAAAGTTTCTAAACCTGTAGAATATATACTCTCAGTCATATTGATTTAAAGATTTAATTTAGAACGTGTAATCACTCGTTTTTCTTTGGTTACTTAACTCTTGTCTACTCTTTGATGAGTCTTTTAATTAAAAAGTAACTTTTTTTTTTAAATCCGTGAAATATTATATATACCAAAAGGAGTTTATGAAAAATACTCCCTGGGCCAAATTCATAGGTCTTATTTCGGGATTGCTCAAGAGGGAAAAAAAAAAAAGAAACGAAATCGTCATTTAAACCCCGAGTTATGGCACGTTCTTTGAGAAGAAAGCGTAAGAAATTATTAATAATTATGTCGGTTTAAGGTTGGCCTTGTATTTTCAGATGGGATATATTGACTTTAAGATCCGATCTGATTGTTTTCATGTTTCTTATCTGATTAATGTAAAGTAAAATTTGGTTGTCTTCTATGTGCGAATTTTGACAAAAAAACAACCATCGGACTTAAGAGTGTAGTTATTTGATGTGGAGCAGTATTCTGACTCAACCGTACAAGTAAATCACAATGAAACATCAAGGATTGGTTACTGTAAGTTTTAAAAAGTAGATTATGTTGTACTTCTAATTTTTTTTTTTGAAAAAGTTTGAAAAATGGCATTGGAAGCTTCATATTTGAAGTTTTATTAAGATTTATGTGGGCTAATCAACGTTTAATTTATAAACTTGAAACAATAAGCATCGCTTTTTGAATACCTACTGAGAAATTAATATATTTTTTTATACATCATCCAAATGATTGATTTAATTATATAAGAGGTATTAACAAACAAAGCAAGTGCTTGCAGATGGAATTTAGCATGGTTAGGGGGGTTTATTTTTGTTTCATTTCCAATATGTAGCATCAAAAAATTAAAACATGGGTTTTTAGCTATTTACAACACTTTCATGATAAACTACAAAGCTGACATGCTACTGGTACTTATAAAATCAAAAACTAATTTTTTTTATTCTTTCTCAATGTATTTATTGGTACTTGTGTCTTGTGGATAGCATAACATTGGATCTCATTAACTTAATGGTTTTTTCTATTTTCTTTTGATTTGTGGTTGTTAATCTAGTGATATATTTACCTTTAATTTCACCGGTATGGAAAACAAATTGATTTACAAACTTAGGATCCAATGACAATTCTTCAGGAGTTAATTCACTTATTATGGCATTATTATTTTTGTATTCTTTACGTACTAACAACAGATCTTCATCATTGTATAATCTTGGAGCATAGTTATTTTTTTCTACAAAAGTACTTCTGAATTTTGGATGGAAACTTTGTAATGAATTATATTGACCAAAAGTGGATGTTTGGGTATGTTCAGATTGTGGTCTTAGAATATTGTTGTTATTATTTTCTTTGGCATTGACTAAGAATGGAAAACTGTTGATTTTTAGATGTTTATTCAAATCATAAGTCTTGTTATTAGAGCTGTTAAATCTCTTTATTATTTTAGTGGCAACTGTGTTCATGTTTGTTGTATGGTGAGTTTAGCTTGGTTTCTATATAAGTCTATAAAACAAACCCAAGTAATACTTATATGTGAAAAAAAAAAATTCCTCCGAAATGAATGAAAAATTTTCTTGAAGATCTTTCGGCTTTAACAAGATATTACCTAGTCGGATATAATAAACCATCAAACAGTCGGATATAAGAACGTATCGAGTAGTCGGATATAATAAACCATCAAACAGTCGGATATAAGAAAACATCAAATAGTCGGATATATAAAAACATCAAATATATATTTATACCGTTAGTTATCGCTTTCAAGAATAAGACCACACAAATTGGTCTTTACATATCTTAAACATTTTTCAAATAGCTAAATATTAACAATAAAGTTATTTCTACTCAACAATGAA
>ERZ794936.555-NODE-555-length-16930-cov-32.617659_pt1 | contig 16930 bp, 8 predicted proteins | sample MGYA00511083_ERZ794936 | MGnify/ENA primary metagenome ERZ794936 (study PRJEB30137, sample SAMN04331409) | food metagenome | isolation source: Y2 must sample point D1 replicate A | place: Australia: South Australia | collected 2014 ... | reverse complement strand
TTTCTCTATAACTCCTTCATCAAACGGAAATAAAGCATTAATCAAATAGTTTTTTCAAAAAAGTTTTATAAAAGTTTTATAAGTTTTATAAAGTTCTTGGCTTTCCCGGAAATAAGCTTCAAAAACTGTATTTTCTCGTACACTGGGCAATCTGAAAAGTTATTCCCCCCCCTTTGAATTCAGGAACAAAAATCAAACCCGAAAGGATGTAACAGGAGAAGCTAAAAAAAAAAAAAAAAAAAAAAAAAAAAAACGCCCAAAAAAAAAAAAAAAAAAAAAAAAAAAAAAAAAAAAAAAACGTCGCAAAAATAAATAAACACAATACAAATAAAATAAAATAAAAAAACGTCACAAAAGGTTCGGATGTACGGATAGTATTACAGATACTATTAAAGGGTGAAAAGCTAAAATGCCACCACGGAAGAAAAAACAAGGAAATGGAAATAAGATCTAAGGAAAGAATTAGTACTGGAATCTAGGGGGAGAAAGAGAGAAAGCGAAAAAAAAAAAAACCCCCCCCATTACCACCAACAAGGAGCAGATGTGTACAAGTTGGAAATGGAAATAGATGCGGAATACACCAGTTGCAAAGTTATTTACCTTATGCATTAGTCAAACAGAGGAATCAATTACACATTACAGTTTAGAAAAAAAAAAAAAGAAAAAAAAAACACTGTCATCAAAACATAACAAGAGTGGAAAACACAAGTGATTTGGAGAAAAGTTACAATCAATAAATCATATATAAACCAGTTAATTTTGTGAAATAGAAACGAAAGACTGGTCTGAAATCTTTAAAAGTATTAACTATTCCTAGTTATAAACAAATCATACAAACCACACACAAATCAACCAATATACACACACAAATCAGCCAAACTGCTATAAAACCTACAATTAAAAATGTTTACATTGAAAAAAGTTTGTGGGATCACTGCTGCTTTGGTGCAATTGGGAACAATCCAAAACTCTGTTGTGAAAGCAGACATCACTGATGAAATTGTTGCTACCGATTTCAAAACCTGTGACGAAAGAGGTGCTTGTCATAGAAATATGCATTACAGAGACTCGATCTTGAAATTGACTGAAGAAAACTGTTATTTGGAACCAATCTATTCCATTGATCCTCAATCATTGGTTTTTGATGGTTCAAACTCCGAAAATGAAAATGAAAATGAAAATGATGACAATAGTCATGTTTTGAGTGGTTTTATCACCAAAACTTTTATGAATGTTGAACAAGCTGCTGAATACAAAAAAGACCCAGATGCTTATAATGGTACATGGACCACGGAATTGACTTATCCATTCCACTTTGATTTCTCTAAATATGATGACAAAATCTTTAGATTTTCCATGGATGAAATCAGATCCAAAGAATCCAAACCTGCTTTGCCAGAACAATTGGCTTTGCAAAGATACAATCAAACTTCCAAATGGGCATTTGCCAATTCAAACTATTTTGATAAATTTGCTTCCAAAGATTTGAAAATTAAAGTTCATGCTGAAGACAATGATTTGGAAAGTGGGATCTTGAACTTGGAAAACAAATTCAAACAAACTTTTTTTTCAACAAAGGAAAAGGAAATTTTGTCTTCCAAATATATCGAAATCATTTACAAAAAAAACTTGAAGTTGGAAATTGATTTGGATTTTTTCAAAATTCACGTTTACTACAAAAAAAATTTGGTTATGACTATTAACGAAAACAACTTCTTAAACATGGAACAATTGAGAAAAATCTCGGAAACCAAACAAAAAACATCCCCATTGGAATCCACTTACAGAGCTTTCATCACTGATGTTGAAGCCAAAAAATCAGACACCATTCCCTTTGGTCCTGAATCTGTTGCCTTGGATTTCACTTTTAAAAACGGTATCACAAACGTTTTTGGTGTTCCAGAACATGCTGAAAGTTTAAGATTAAGAGACACTTCAAATACAGAACCATACAGATTGTTTAATGCTGATACTTTCAAATACACCCCATACAGTACTGCTCCAATGTACGGGGCCATTCCATTCATGTTTGGTATGACTCCAACTGCTGCCACTGGTGTTTTTTGGATCAATGCTGCAGACACAGATATCTCTGTCAACTACAACAAAGAAAGCACTTTGTCTCATTGGATTTCTGAATCTGGTGTTTTGGATTTCGTCATTTTTGTTGGTGACTCTCCAAAAGATGTTATTCAATCTTTTACTAAATTGACCGGTACTTTGACTATGCCTCCATTGGCATCTTTAGGTTATCACCAATGTAGATGGAATTACGATACTTCAGAAGATGTTTTGACCGTTGATGAACAAATGGAAAAAAACAACATTCCATACGATTTCATTTGGTTGGATGTTGAATATACAGACAAAAAAAAATATTTCACTTGGGACGATGCTACTTTCCCTGATCCTCACCAATTATTGGAAAAATTGTACAAAAACAAAAGACAATTGGTTACAATCATTGATCCTCATTTGAAATTGGACTATTTTGCTAGTGATGCTTTGACCAAAGAAAACGGTGTTGTATTGGATAGATTCAACAATCCATTTGTTGGTGAATGTTGGCCTGGTGAATCTGTTTGGATTGACACATTCAATCCTGAAGCTGCTAAAACTTGGGGTGGATTCTACCAAGATTTTATTGATGATTTGGAATACCATAACTTGGGGTTCTGGAACGATATGAACGAACCTTCTGTTTTTGGTGGTGAAGAATTGAGTTTCCCATTGGATAACGTCCATTACGGCGGTGTGGAACACAGATCCTTGCACAACTTGTACGGTATGACCGTTCACAAAGCCACTTATGACGCTTTAAGAGACATCTACGGCAACGAAACAAGACCTTTCTTATTGACCAGATCATTCTTTGCCGGATCTCAAAGATCTACTGCTATCTGGACCGGGGACAACCATGCTACGTGGCGTCATTTGAAAGCATCCATGCCAATGATCATGAGTTTGAATGTTGCTGGTATGCCATTTGTTGGTGCTGATGTTGGTGGGTTTTTCGGTGACCCAACTCCAGAACTAATGGTCCGTTGGAATCAAGCAGGTGCTTTCTACCCATTTTTCAGAGGACACGCTCACATTGACTCTCCAAGAAGAGAACCATACTTGTACGAATCGCCATACAAGGAACAAATGACAGAAGCTATCCAATTGAGATACCAAATTTTGCCAATGGTCTACAACGAATTTTATGAATCCCACATCAACGGTACTCCAATCATGACCCCATTGTTTTACAAATACCCAGAGTTGGAAGAAACTTACAAAATCGATGACGAATTTTACTTTGGCGGAATGTTGGTCAAGCCTATTGTTGAAGAAGGTGCTGTTAAAACCAATGTCTTCTTCCCATCAAAGAAAAACATTTTCTACGACTTCAAAACTTACGAGCTTCACAAAGGGGGTCAAACTGAAGAAGTTGACGCTCCATTGGACTCCATTCCAGTCTTTATTGAAGGTGGACACGTTTTGTTCAAAAAAACGAGATTGAGAAAATCAAGTGTTTCCATGAAATACGACCCATACACTTTGGTTGTAGCACCAGATTTAAACAAGAACGCTAAAAGCTCTTTGTACGTTGATGACGGTGAATCTTACGATTTCGAAAACAAAGACGAATACTTGAAATTTGAAGTTTCATTGCGCGGTAAAACTTTGAAATCCACCGTTTTGCATCCAAGTGCTTCGTTTGATGAAAGAATCGAAAAAATTGTTGTTCCAAACACCTCTTTCAAGTCTGCTCAATTGACCGTTGGTGGTGTCAAAACTGACTTGAAAGTTGAACAGATTGACAATGCCATTGTTATTGAAAATCCAAAAGTTTCCATCAACGAAGAATGGACTATTACTTTCAAATAAACTTATGAATACATGACCTATTTTTTTATATCTACTTTTTTTTCTTGATATTTACTGATTATTTATTTTTTATGTACTTAACCTCGCTATCAAATTATACAATATTGAACCCAGTTATCGCTGTTTGAATTGAAAAGAAAACCAAAAAACCTTTTTTTTTGCCTTTTTACTCTGAAATTCCCAGCTTTACTTTGATTTTGTGAGAATTTTTGATCAAAAAAACCCAATCCAATGTTTCGTGACATATGGGACATTCTCCCTTTATTGGTATAAGTTTCCCACAAGGTTTAGGAAATGTTTCATAGGTGCATTTCAAGTGAGCTTTGAAGTTGCAACCTGGTTTGTAGCAAAACACCACTCGCGGTTTCAAATTAGCGTCATCTTCAATGTAGTTGAAGTTCCCACAGCAATAGTCACAGGCCAAGTCTCCATAGCTCAACTTGTCCTTCGACTTTTCGTAGTAGTCGTTAACTCCCTTGATGAAATGACTATAGAAATTGGAAAGTAAACGCATGTTTGTGTTTGCCCGTTCCAAGACTTCTCTGTTGCTTTCATCGGCTTGTTCTATATCTATCAATTCCAGGTCTTTTCCTGGTAGTGTTAAAGCACATTTTTCAGGCTGCTCTAAAAATACATTTTTTTCGTCTACATAGTTCGGGAGCTTATACTTGTTCGTGTCCCATATTTTCAGAGCATCTTTATTGAACATGCGCACTTGCAAGTTCATGGGCTTGAAATGCTCTGTATGTAAAAGAATTCTTGCCCCTGCAACTTTGTAATGAATCCCTCGACTATTTTTGGTAAACTGCGATTGCGACTGCGACTGCGTTTGCTTTTGCGAACCATTTTTTGTTTGAGATTTGGTGGGAGATGGTGTTTTTTCCAAGCAGTCATTTGACCATTCTTTTACAAACCGCGATTGATAGACATGCTGCCACGCATGCTCAAATTGCAAAGCCGCTGATTTGCTAGGAAACCCATACACGGCCATGAGCATCTCCCAGGGCCTTGTGCCAAGTTTCTTGGTCCGGTACGCACCACCACGGCTCAAATCACCATTGTGCTGTCTAAGTCGTCTCACGGGGTTTGGAGAGGAACCTATGTAGAAAGACTGCTGTTTGGGTAAAGATCTCAACAAATAGCAGCAGTAGAAATCAACGCCCACATTGTTTGCATTGTTATTTATACCTTCTTGTGCTGCCATCTGCGTTTGTTAATTTATTAGCCGCTGTAAAGCAAAATGCTTGCTTTTTTGGTTTTTTTGTGTCATGAGCTTTACAGAGCTTATTTTGTTCTTGTTTCTTTGGAACAAACGACCTGTGTTTTTTGTTTGTTTTTTTTTTTGATGCACACGTAAAGACCAGAGGGGAAAAAAAGCCGCTGGAATTCAAAATCAATGTCTGCGTTTAAAAAAAAAAAATCGGGCGCAAAAGCGATTTTTTCACCGCTCGTTTAAACACCCCATAAAATCTTTGTGATTTTTTCACAAAGCGGCTGCATCATCCATCAAAAAATAGTTATTTCACAACAAAGTTTTTTGAAGCAGATGAACGAGTCAATCAGTAAAGTTAAAATATGATTAAACAGATAAGAACAGAAGCGAGCAACTAAGAAGAAAAAAAAAGAGTTTCAAAGCACACCATGAGTCTCTTGATTGCCTCGTTTGCAAAAAACATACTCACCAGAATACCCTTAAGAAGGTCATCAACGGTCACAAACAGCTTGAAAGATATACCTACCCCAAAGGAACTTAAACAGTTTTTGGACGAATACATTGTTGGTCAAGACTCGGGGAAGAAAGTTCTTAGTGTGGCAGTGTACAACCATTATTTGAGGATCAACGATAAAAAGGAAAAAAATGATTGGAGACTAAAGTGCAGCATGTTACAACAACAAATTCGGAACGAAAGGGCCAACCAGCTGAAAAGGGCACAAACCGAGTTCAACGAAGACGGGACAATGATCACCAACAGCTCTGAGGCAGCTTTGGGTTTGAAAGTTTTGCAAAAACAATACGAACGCGAATGCTCAAAGTACATGCAGGATGAGGACTTGGAGCTATCCAAATCCAATGTCTTGATGGTCGGGCCTTCTGGTTCTGGGAAAACACTTTTAGCTTCCACGTTGGCCAGATTGTTGGACGTTCCAATTGCCATCACTGATTGCACCCAGTTAACACAGGCGGGGTACATTGGAGAAGACGTGCAGGTGTGCATAGAAAGATTATTGATTAATGCCGACTACAATGTTTCGAGGGCTGAAAGAGGGATCATTGTTTTAGATGAAGTTGACAAATTGGCCAAAACAAATAACAACGCAGGAACAAAGGACGTTTCTGGAGAAGGGGTGCAACAGGCATTGCTAAAAATTTTAGAGGGCCACCCCGTGTCCGTGAACGTCAAAAAACCAACCAGTGGTAAAAACTCTGATGGGAACGGTTCAGCTGCCCACAAAAGGGACGAAAATTTTGTTGTTGATACATCAAACATTTTGTTTGTTTTGACTGGTGCGTTTGTTGGTTTGGATAAAATTATCAGTAAACGGTTCAATGCAATTTCGAATCCTGAAAGTGGGAAAAATTCACTTCCAGATGAGGATACCAAAAATAAGTTTGACATAGACAGTGTCAAGTTGCCAAGCGGCAAAATCATTTCCGCATTGAACTTGGTGTCCCCTACAGATTTGGTAACTTATGGATTGATTCCTGAATTGGTCGGAAGAGTTCCAATTTTGACGGCTTTAGAGCCACTCCAAAGAAGTGATCTTTTCAACATTTTGAAAGAACCTAAAAACGCCATTCTAGATCAATATGCATATATTTTTAAGCAGTTTGGAGTGGAATTGGCGTTCACGGCCTCTTCTTTAGACGATGTTGCCAAATTAGCGTTGAAAAACGGGACTGGTGCTAGAGGTTTGAAAGGTATTATGGAAAAGTTACTCCTAGATGTAAATTTTGAATGTCCAAAATCTGGGGTTTCTTATGTTTTGATTAATTCCAAAACCGTTGCTTCAATCAATGAAGATAACTCTAAAAACAATGGATTTCAATACTATAAGAAAAACGAGGGTCAGAAATTTATAGAAGATGCTATGAAGGAAGACTCAAAGCTTGGAGAAGCCTTGAAAAAAAAACTGTGTATTGCGCAAGGTGCCAATGTTGATAATCACAAAAGCAATAAATAAGTTATAATATATATAAAATACCAAACAGTTCAACAATCAAGCGAATAGAAAAAACAAAACTTATGCATTTCTCAATTCATTCTTTATACGCTTTTATCAAGACAACTCTGATTGATCCTGCATTAGGATCAACCAAGTTTTCATGCTCTTTCATGTATCTTTCAATAAAGGTGTCTACGTCTGGTAGATTTGCATTTTGCCGCATGTTCATGAAAAACAACATAAAAAGTATTGAAAAAATTAGCTCGTTGTTCTTGCCCATGTCGTTTTGAAAGTCGCCGAGCTTGATGGAAAGCATTGTGTACTTGACAGTTTTGAACCCAGCCTTGTACAAGACTTGTGTTAGATACCTCGTTGGCGCCAACTGGTGGCCGGACTTTGTTGACTGCAAAACAATGTTATCAAATATAGCTTGCTTTTCCCTAGAAGTCTTGAAGTTGCTCGAAGCTGAGTCATGCATGTTCACGGGCTGGAAATCGACTGATGGCGTATAAAGAACGCCGTTTGGTTTCAAAACACGGTAAACCTCTTTTGCCAAGGGTTCCCATTTTTTGTACGGAATGGTGATCCAGATTCCCGGTATCGAAACACAATGAAACGAGTCTTCCAAAAACGGTATTTTTGTAATTAGTGGGCTCTTTGTGCAGTTTTCTCTTAATTTGGCCGCATCTAGCTTATTTGTTTTTTGAAAGTCATCATGTTCAGGAGCTCTCTCTTTTACTAAAAATTGCTGCTCTTGAATAAGAATTTGTTTGTACTTTTCTTTCATTTCTTGTTTATACAAAAAATTTGCAATTTCTGGGGACAATTTGATCTTGGTATAGTTGCTATAGCTGGTGCTGTATTGTTGTGCAAGCAAAACGCTATTAATTTTTAGTGAAGTTTTATTAATTGTTTTGATTACTTTAATAATTTTCTGCTTTAACAACACTTGCGTTTCTAAGTCATGTTTGAGAGCTTGGTCATCAATGCTACCCTTCATTCCATTTCCCACAGAATGACTGGTGTGAATGAGTTGAGATTTTTTGTGATGTTCATCGATCCTGAGTTTTAATTGGAACAGTTCATCTTGGAGTCTCTTCAAATCAACTTGCAAACTATTATGCGCCGGTAACAAAGCAGACAAGTCTTTTTGCAGTAATTGAGAATGCTTGTTTTTAGGCAAATCCATCATGTTTAAAATATAGTTATCGTAATCGATTTTGGACATTGACTTTGGTGTCAACGTGTCCTTTGCCTCGAAAAATTTGGGAGAAAAAATGTTTTGGTTGTTGTTCATCACCAACTCATAATCTGTGATTTTGATATTTGGCTCATCAAGAGCAAGCCTTAGTCCAAACATATCTGATGCAGAAGGTCTTACCATAAGAAACTCCACTTTTTGTGCAGAATTGCATCGAGGATTGTCGTTCGATAGTAATAAAGATGGAGGCAATGGGGACTCTCTTGAGCAGTGTTTCGGGTCAGAAGACCTGCTGCTTTGATCATCTTGGTCATCATAAAGGTTAGTCTCACCAGTGTCTTTACTACCAGTTTGGGGCTTGTCAGTTGAAGCGCTGGTCTTTTCATTGAATTTGAGAGAGAAATCATTTTTCAGGCCAGTATCACTGTCAAAAGCGTTGATATCATTTGCACCATAGTTGGTATCTTTGTTAGCATTTGATTTGAAATTGTCAGCTTCCCCTTCCGTACTGGTACTCAATTTGGATTTTATATCTTGAAGGCTTCTTTGGTCAATTAGTATCGAAGCTCCACATGTCACCTCGAACAATTGGGTCATCCATAATTGCAACAATTCCCATGAATACTTGTATTTTGCAAACGCAGTTTCCGTCCTTATCAAAGATAAAGAATTTCTCAAGGCGGATTCTCCAATTGCAGCTTTATCCATCATTGCCATCATTTTTTCATCTTTTTGAACATTTAACAATTTGAGAAAATCCACATACGACTGCATTCGCTCGTGTGCACTTCTAAAAGCCCGGTAATGGGAAACATGATATTTGTAATGGTACGCGAGATTTAACGATATGATTCTCGAATTGTACGCTTGCTCGTTTGAATCGGTGTTAAACGGCGTTACAAACTTAATTGCATTCAATCGATCCACAACTATACCTAAAAAATCGTAGTCATCTGTAACTGTTGATGAAAAGTCTTTCAAATTGTTCCACGGCAAAAAACTAAGTTTTTCAATGCAATCTTGAATATTTTCATCAGAGTACTTGAAGTCCTCGGGAGCATTTGGATCTGGAATAATGGACTTGAAACTTTCTGTTGTTTCCATGTATGGCAAGCCAACTCGAGACCTTTTGGTAAAGTTGGAATACAACTCGTGCAGCATTTCGTCTTCAGTCGGTGAAAACGAACCTTCATCTTGTTCTTCTTGTAGTTCTTGGTCGGTTGGACTTTCTAGTTCTTCGATGTCTTCCAGTCCTTCGTAATACAAATTGCTGTTGTTGCGCTTGCGGTATATTTCCGACATAAGCATGTTTCTTGTTGGAGACATTGTTGCTGTGTATTTCTTTTGCGCTTCTTTAGTTTGCTGCTTGGGTCAGCTCTTTAGTTTTATTCCAACCAATGAATATTTATTTTTATGTTGAGATTTCCTGTTTGGATATTTTTTTTCGGTGTGCTTTCTATTTTGATCTACGATATTGAAACACCTTGCGCTATTTTCCTTTTGAAACAGTACCTATGAAAATGTTAAAACACTATGAGTTAATCAACAATTGGAAAGACACTGAGCAACGAATAACAAAAGTTACTATCTTTCTTGAGAAAGAAGGACTCAATAAAAAAAACAAAGAAAAAAAAAGGAGGTTAAAAATAGTTTTTCTGAGTACGATAAAGTTAGAACGCATGAACATGTACAAACTATGTGCAAAGCAAACAATCATGAAACCTAGCAACCCACATGACTCTCATATCAGTAGCAAAGTGATTAGAAATAAACCGGAGATACTTCAAGGTTACAGTATATGATACCGAAAAAACCCAGAATGATATTATTAACTCCTTTAGAGAAAGAAAGTAAAGTGCATAAAAAACAAAAAAAAAAAGGGGGGGTGGGTGAGAGGAAATCAGTGGAAATGGTGAATGGAAAGAAAAAGAAGAAGAAAGGAAATTAGACTAAAAAAAATAAAATTATTCAAAACAATAGAAATTATAAAACACTATATTCTAGAAAACAATTTTTGCAAAAATAGAAGCAATAGAAGTAATAAAAACAATAGAATTTACATTTCAATGAAAATTAAAAAAAAACTTTGTGTCAAATAATTTTGTTTTTGTAAATTTTTTTTTTTTTTTCATTGCCATTCTTGACTTATTCTTACTTTTGGGACAAACGAAACAAAATGTATGTACATGCGACGCATGAGCGACGCAAACTTCTTTGTTATGATTGCTTTATTGACCCACATCTGAAGACATTTTTATTTATTTTTTTTGCACAAAACTCACTCACCTCTTAGTCAATTATAGATTTTCCGTCTTTTGCGGATATTACTGATAAGATTAAACTTGAAAAACTTTTTGATAGTTGAAAAACTGTAGTACTTAGTTCCACCATCAAATTAGAGAAAACCAGATTTAAGCTTTGTACGCCTTTGCTATAAGGATTCTGGTGGCACCGTTCTTTGTGTCGATTCTTTGATCATGCTCTTTCATGTACCGTTCAGCAAAAGTGTCAATGTCTTTAAGCTTTTCATTTTGGCCCATGTTCATGAAAAACAACATGAACAAGATAAAGAAAAGAAGCTCGTTGTTTTTCCCCAAATCGGTTTGCAAATCTCCTAATTTTACTGATAAGTATGTGTAATTAACTGTCTTGAACCCAACTTTATACAACACTTGTGTCAAGTATTGTGAAGGGGCCAATTGATGACCCGATCTTGTAGATTGTAAAATGACTTTGTTGAAAATATCTTCCTTTTCTCTTGATGTTTTAAACTCGCTCATCGCTGCAGAATGCAAATTTTTAGGTTTAAAATCCAATACAACTGAATATAACATTCCTCCAGGTTTCAAAACGCGGTAAACTTCCCTTGCTAAAGGTTCCCATTTTTTATAGGGTATGGTGTCCCATATCCCCGGTATAGAAATGTAATGGAAAGAATTGTCCATAAAGGGAATCTTGGTTATTATGGAACTTTTGGTGAAATTCTCCGTTAATGCGGAGATGTTTGTTTGGTTTAGATGCTGAAAGCTTTGTGATCTGGACGTTCCAGACTCACTGGCTTGCTGTCCAGTTTGACTTTCAAGTCGTTGATCTTCATTGGACAATTGTCTTTGTTTTTTCTTCTGCTGCTCTTTCAACTCTTGGCGGTACAAAAAATTGGCAAGTTCTGGTGCAAGCATCACTTTGGTGTAATTGTCAAATACAGAGTCGTAATTTTGTGCCAATACGCAGCTGTTGATTTTCAATGAGAGTTTGTTTATTGTTTTAATTAGTTCAATTCTTTGTTGCTTCAAATCTACAACATTATTGTATCTACCGGAATTTCCCTTGGTTTTCTCAGAAAACAATTTTGTTTCAACATCTTTTAGTTTGTCTTCAAGTTTTTTATGTGAAGAAACAAGTGTTTGGAGTTGTTTTTCCAAAATTTCAAAACATTTGTTACGTGGAAGGTTCACTATATTTAAAATGTTACCGTCGTAATCCAAATCATCAATGTTTGCTGATGTCAATTTCTTTTCTGCTTCACAGAAATCGGGCGACAAAACGTTTTGTTGTGGATTGATCATCAACTCATAATCCGTAATCTTGATGTTTGGCTCATCCATTGCCAAGCTTGCTCCAAAAAAATTCGAGCCTGACGGTTTTACCAATAAGAACTCTATGGGGGGAGCTGATAAGTATGTTCTTTTTTTTTTGTTATCACCAGTAGATGAATATAAATTTTCTCTGCCTTGAGCAGCTGATGAAGATCCATTGTTTTTTTGAAAAGAGTGGGATGATCTTTGGGAACTTGAACATTTGTTTATATTCTTTGTGGCATTTTTTTCAAATTCCTTTTCTTGTCGTTGATTGTCTTCCGTATCAAACTTCCTTTTAAGCTCTCGAAGACTTGTTTGATCAATTAAGATCGAACACCCACACGCCATTTCAAACACGTGCATTATCCATAATTGTAGCAACCCCCACGAATGCTTGTATTTGCTAAATGCTGAACTTGTGTTAATCAATGACAAGGAGTCTGCCAATGTTGTTTCCTTTGTACGGGTCTTTATTGTAGGTTCTTTGCTATTGGGATCCGGTTCAGTGGTCAAAATCTTCACAAGCTCAATGTGTGAGAGGATTTTTTCCTTTGCCCCTTTGAATGCTTGATAGTCAGAAACATTGTATTTGTAATGGTTAATCAAGTTCAACGAAACAAGGTATGAATTGAAACCGCTGGGCTCATCTTTTGTTTCAAAGGGAACCAAGTGTTTGATGGTACCCATTCGATCCGTAACAACACCAAACCAATCGTAGTTTCCGGTATACTTCAAAGAAAAATCTCTCAAATTATTCCAGGGCAAGAAATCCAACTCTTTGAACAATTGCACCATTTTTTCATCAGAATATTTGACGTCCTCCGTGACACTAGGATCCTGTATGATTTTTTTAAAACTCTCTTTGGGCTCCATGTACGGTTTTTTCATTAGGCATTTTTGAGTAATATTTGTGTATATTTGGTTAAGCATATTTTCCTCAGAAACGGGATCAAGCACATCCAAGGAATCAAAATTGGTGCTGTTGCCGTTGTTGCTATACCTCCAATCGTTTTCTTCATTAGCGTACAAGTTGTTTCCAGGAAAGTTTCCTGCGCTATTCATTTTGTGATAGCTCTGTGACTAACTCTTGGATAATTTTGAAGAGTTTTTATGAGTGTGAACTTTCAAACGTCTATATACTTTTATCGTTTTTAGCGCTGCTTTTAGGTTTTTCAATTTATTAAAGTTGTTTGTTGTTTTGAAGATGTATTTTAGCGTTTGATTTTTATAAACCTGGGGAAGAGAAATAAACGATATGCAGGATGAAGCTGAATGATGATCTTTTTCTAAAAAGGGGTTCATTATTGATAAAGCTCATGGAAAGATGCCTTTTTTTTTTTTTTTGTTTTTTTTTTTTGTTTTTCATCAAGGGTTGAAGAATTTTGAACTGTACAAAAGGGAAAATAAGAAAACAAAGAAAATAATACAGCTTAAACAATGGAATCTATAAAATGAAAAAAATAAAACAAGTCCAAGCACTAAAGATAAAGCGAAAAAGTAAATTTATATGCTTATTGTTCTGTGAATTGTTGCAGGAACACATGCATTGGGATGATTTCACAGGATTAGCCTGAAAAAACCCGGAAATACCCAGAAAAACCAGGAAAAAAACATGATTACTTGCTTTTTTATCGGAAAAAAATATGCATTGTTTTGCGGGCAATCCAACGAGCCACGTGGATGCTAACATTCAGACACTCTATACACAAGTGAAAAATAAGCTTTTCTCCCAACCACGCAAAATATGATATTAAAAGGTTTTCCATATAGTCACCAATATAAAGTAAGCTTTAAATGATGTTGGGTTTTTAACATTTTTCAATAACGCCTAAGCTGAAAATTTAGATGGAAAACAGAAAGGAAAAACGATTGTATAACCATAAACCTCCTGTATGTGCGGGGTGCTCGAATGGTGAGTATATATAAATAGAAAGGTTGACGTATTCTGTTCAAGCTGAAAAGAAAACAAAAATAGAAATAAAACAAAAAAAAAAAAGCATATACTTCAAAATTTGAGTTTATTTGACTGAAATGTAATGTTGAGTCCATTTTTCTACTAAGAGTGTCATTAAAAAAAAATACCAATCTTTTGTTTATTTTTTGAGTTGACATTGAAGTACTTAATTTAACAACCTCAAGCAAGTCAAATGTTTTTTGTCAATGTCCAAAAGTAAACAACAGATAATGTAGAGTTTTGTTCGACAAGAAAACTCTCCAAAGTAGTAAATTATCGTATTTTATATGTACACAGTGAATAACAGAATATTCTACTATTCACCAATTTTTTGTATATGCAATTGTTGAAATTTTATGAAACAAAAAGTGTTTCACAATGGATGGGGGGAGGGAAAGAAAGTATTTGATGCTGGTCTGCAAAAATCAAAGCCGATGCAAATGATTATCATGAAAGGCCGTATGTTTAGCGTTTGTTGAAGTACTAAACCTGATCTGGCAGACCTTTGTTCTAATGTATCAAAGTCGAATCCCGCCCACTTCTATATTTATATGCGATTGTTGAAAACCCTAACTAGTGTGTTGAACCTAATAGTAATAGAAATGAATGTGTTGTAAAGAGTCAAAAAAAAAAAATAAACTTAAAACACACAGAAAAAGAAGAAGAAAAAAAAACACAAAATTGATTGCGATGGAGCGTTGAGAGCAGCATGGAAATTAATGATCATTCGCCCAATTCGGAAAGCAAAGAGTAGATTTGGTTTTCTGGGGAAACAAAGTTGTTGTCAACAATGTTACACAAAACGTAATCATCAATGATTTTGCCAATCAAAGTTGCTGATTCGGGTGCGTTGAATTTGTGGAAATTCAGTTTCCATTCTTGCAAAATTTGATAAAACTCATCTCTCCAAGCAACAAAAGATTCTTTTTCCACAATAGTTGGTTGCAAAACTTCTCTGCCTGGGAAAATCCCCCAGGTAACGGCATTAGCTCTACTAACTGATAAATTATCTGTGTCACAACTTTTTTTTCTTTCAACTTTTCTTTTTTTGTTTCCGTTTTCTGTTTGTCCAATTGGTGACAAAGAAGAAGATTTAGATGATGATGAAGGAGAAACGTCTCCGTTTTCAGCAGTGGTTGAATTTGTGGATGTCTCGGAGTTGTAATCAACAGATTCGTTAACAGTTCCGTTTTCTCCGTCTTTATGATAGAAAATGGAGTTGTCATTGTTCAACAAAAAGAAAGTCAACTCCTCGTTATTGTTTGCCAATTCCAAAAATTGGTTGATTTTGTCCTTTGGTAACAAAAATTCCAAGTACCCCTTTTGATAAACAAATCCGTTTTTAGGACCCCAACCGAAAATTTTGTCTGATGATGGTAAACCATTGACTTTTGGTTGAGAGTTGATTGTGAAAATTGATTTTTTGTTCAAATTTTTCAAGTAGTGCAAAATGGAATCAACTTCACCAGTAATTGGAGTGTCGGACCATGGCAAACATTTCAAATCTCCATTCAAGTAATTGATGATCAAGTCGCTAATATCTTTCACCTTTGTTGGTTGACTCCACAACTCCAAACATCTTTTCCCTGTTTGTCTGATCAATTGAGCACCGGCCAAATCCAATCCACCAAACGCTGGAGAATTTGGATCACCAAATCTACCATTTGGAAATTCATCTGCACCCCATTGGGAGGTTCTCGCCACATACGAGTACGGTCTTCTTTGCCAAAAAATAGGTCTCACAGCCTCGTTTTTCCGTTGTGGGTTCAAAGAACGTCTCCACAATTGGTTTGAAGAAAGTGTGTTTTGATTTTTACGTAGAGCACCAATTTTTTGCAAAATAACCATAGAACCTTTTTCCAAATTCATGGTGTACATGTGCAAATGAGTAACGTATTTAGATTGCAATAATTTCATACACATTTCCACAACCAATTTTGTACCGATTTCTCTAACCATTTGGTCATCTTCTTGGTATGGATCCAATTCTTTCAAAAACTGTTTTGGAATATTAATTTGGCACCATTTGGCTCTTCTCAAAAAAGCGTCGTAAGAAGTGATTGGCATGATCCCAGGAATAATTGGAATGGTGATTCCACGTGCACGGACTTTTGCACACCAATCGATGAAAATGTCGGCATCGTAAAACATTTGAGTGATCATGAAATCGGCTCCACATTCGACTTTTTCATATAAGAAATCCAGCAACAGCTCTCTGTTGGATTCTTCTGGATGACCTTCAGGGTACGCGGCAACCCCAATGTCAAAATGGTCTCCGTATTTTTCTCTGATGTACTTGACCAAGTCTTTTGCGTACTGGAAACACGATGCATCGTCCCCATCTCCAGTGAAATCATCTCCATTGTCACCTCCGTTCAAAGGTGGATCACCTCTAAGAGCCAAGATGTTTTGACATCCGGAATCATATGCTTTTTGCAAGGCTTCATCAATCTCGCTCAATGGCATGTTGGTACAAGTCAAGTGCATGCACGTTTCCAAACCCAACACAGTTTGACACGTTTCAATGATGTCTGTTGTTGTTGGTTTGGCATCTGCTCTGAATCCGTTGAAAGAGGAAACTGATTCGTTTGTTTTCGTAGAAGAACCATTGGTGGATGACCCATTTTGAACAATTGGTTTTTTTTCCACTTTTTTCCCACCAGCATTCCAGGTAATATCAATGAATTGAGGGCCTGTCAATTCGTACATTCTATCCATACGATCATACAAATTTTGCGCACCTTGCGATGTTTTTGGAACAAAATATTCATAGGAAAAAGTAGGTTTGTCTGGGTATTTCTCTTTGTGTTTTTGTAATTTTTCACTAATTCTCATTATATAATATCACTGAGGTTTTATCAACAGCTTTCTTTTAAAATATGCTGGAGTTCTTTGTCTTTTTATTTTATTTTATTTTCAGTTTCAGTTTCATTTTCTGGGCCGTAAAGTGAAGCTGGATGAGCAAGATAAGAATTGTACCCTTTATATAAATGAGAATCACAAGGAAGAAAGATAGAAAGTGAACGATGTGATTCGTAAAGATCATCAAAAAGCACGGATCCCTCGACCCAACGAGTAAGGCATGATAGAATTTTCAGATGCAAGCACAGTAAGCCTTTTAAATACATCTTTTTTCCAATTCGATTTTCCAAAATATGC